>VAPM010217240.1_pt1 | contig 26479 bp, 16 predicted proteins | sample 3395091 | NCBI WGS metagenome assembly VAPM01 (sample SAMN08290445, study PRJNA428436) | hydrothermal vent metagenome | isolation source: Deep-sea hydrothermal vent chimney 3 | place: Pacific Ocean: Juan De Fuca Ridge
CCAAGTGGTGTTACTCTTGATTCATAACGAAACCGTGCGGAAGCTGTCGTATTCACACGACTTTTAAATTCTGCGGCATCAATATACCCGTCACCATTTTTGTCATTTTCCGAATCCCACCCACGAATCAGGCGCTTCTGGTTGGGTTTATTAATATATGGCATAAAGTCTTTTATCATAATATCCTGAACAACCGGTTGATCATTAATATCTTCATCAACACGGCATATTTTTACAATATAAAACTTTTTGCCCTCCTTAATATACTTATTCCCAAAAAATTGCCCTGTTTTATTATTTGGGTCATATGTCGCCGCTTTCACCCAGTCACTAGCAGGCTGCCAACTTATGACACCCGAAATTTTCAACCCGTTAGTACCATCCATCATACCTGAATCACTGGTATTCCATTGATTCACTACACCATTATCGGCATCAATTCCGGAAGGATATTTCACAACCAATCGCCCTGTTGTCGCTGTCGATTTCAACATAAATTCCACTTGGTCAAACTTCTCTGGCATATAAATAAAAACACACCCCCCCTTTTCTGATCCTTTGAAAGGCTCAATTTCATAAGGGGGAGATTTCCAGACAAGAAATCCCGAGTGATTTTCCTCCGCTGTCCAGCCAGCAACCCATGGGCGTCGGTTTAAAGGTGTATATACTGAATGATCGGGATATTGACCCTGAACAATAGTGTCTTCTGCGAAATGAAGAAAGTAACTTTCATAATCCTCACTAACACGTTCAGCATATTCACGCAAATCAAACCCGACTGAAGTCGGAGAAAAATCTATTTTTTGAACATATATATAACCAATGTTAATTATATTATCAGCTGCTGACTTATCATAAGTTGAGCCAAATACAGCATCAGCATGATTCAACTCCCAATCAATCAGTTGGTCTTTTGTTGAAATGGGATACCCCATGGGGTCATAACTGTCAGCGTGATAACCTGGAATAATCCATGCTGTTAAAGTAGATGGATACACTTCTGTACGAAAGTTGGAATCAGTTACTGGTGCCGTGGTATCAATAGGAATTTCTTCGCTTGTACCCCCTCCACAGGAATTCAACAACGAAACAAAAATTATCATCAATAATAATCTATGAATAAAACGAGGAAATATAACCGGGTCTCTTTGCATCGCGATTGCTCCATTTTTTATTTATTAATGCGGCAACAAATTTTCTGCGGAACTTTTTCCAGCATTAACCATAATAACTTCAGGAAAGTCTTATTTCTTGATACCGAGACGGTCTAAAATTACGATAAGATTAAATGATGCATCACCACTATTTGATGAAAAACAGTATAACGAGTTCAGCATTACAATGATATTGTACAAAAAAACATTAAAGGCACACATTATGTGCTTTTATCTATTGAAGCTAATGAATGAACAATACTGAGAATAATTTTTGTATTCTTATTACTTAATATTGACAACCAAACGCAGATAAAACCCTGCCGCTCTTTTGCAAAACGCAAAGCAAAATAAAAAATAACTCGCACTAAAATCTCAATTTGATAAAAATATAACAACTAAGCTTTAAAAAATCTGTAAATCACTAGCCATACAAAGTATATTACAAGAAATGATTCATTGGCACGATAGTTGCTAACTTTACCTTGGGTGGGTTCCAGCCATATATAGATGCTATTAAAGAACCCCTTGGCGTTCATCATCACTAATAAAAATACTCATCATACTCAAGCATGCGTTAATTTTTTCATGCTTGGTTAAGGGTAGACGAAAAATGTAAGGACCTCCACGGAAGAAAAAAATCCTTGTATAAGCCGATTCCACCACCTTCGGTTCAGAAACTTACCTGTAATAATTCCCCTATCAGGCATTCAGGCTTAGTCTGCAATTTTCCTAACTCACCTACTTTTGGTGCTCGTTATAATTTCCTGTTATTTTTAAGGAAAGAAAAACAGACAAGACGATAAAGTTCTAAATAAATATACAGGGAAATATTTTATTTCAAATTTTCTCATTAAAAAAATAGACGCCAAAAGCAAATGCTTTAGGCAAAAACTGGCTGAACAAAATAATCGCAAGGATGCGGAAGGTAGGACGACTCAATAGATAAAACAAAATGGGGAAATAATTACATGCATATTTTAAAGGCAGGTATAAATTGAACCTTTGCAAACACGGACAAACCCTATTGATCTATATTTCCAGATCAACCCACATACGACGGTGGCCCCTCTGGTTACAACTGGCACTGGCAATGACGATTGTTTTTTTTCTAGTCAATTTAATTGCTGCATCATTAGTCCGCTATGTGGTCAGTAATTTTGAATTCAAACAGGCGGAAGAACAAAGCCACAATTCTTTTGCGCTTTTTTCTGTCGCCATCATTGATGCTGTTATCACGGAAGATATACCCTTGATAAACACTGTTGTGGCGCGCTCTTTGGAGCGTATCCCCAACATCACGGCTCTCTCCATTGAAAGTGAGAAAGGTAAATTATTTGCCAAGCATTCACGAGAAGACACCATAATCAGCAACAATATACGTGACTACCACTACGCTATCGAGCTTGAAGGAAAGCGATTGGGCACTATTAATATCAGCTGGAATATGGCTCCGGTCCAGAAAAAAATAAATCGTCATATAACCAAATTTCAATTATTTATTGCTACTATTTTTTCTCTTTTGACCGGCCTGACAATCATACTCATACATTACCTTACCGTTCGCCCGATACATAATGCAACTCACTACCTAACTGCATTGTCAGAGAATAAACAATCTTTTCCGCTAAAAAATAGGTTCCTTACCAATCGCGAACTAGAGCTCCTCAAAATATCAGTGGACAATTTTGTCCGCATCATGCAACAACGTGAGCACGATCTACTACAAACATGCAAAAAATTACAAATCTCCCGTGACGAAACCCTCAATGCCAACCGGGAAAAATCAGATTTTCTGGCTACGGTGAGCCATGAAATCCGCATTCCGATGAATGCTGTGCTAGGTGTTCTCAGCTTGCTTAAAAACACCTCTCTGGATAATAAACAGCTACAGTTGGTACGCACTGGCTGTGATTCTGGTGAACTGCTATTGACCATTATTAATGATATTCTCGATTTTTCCAAAATGGAAGCTGACAAATTACAATTAAAGCACACCAGCTTTAATTTACATCGACTGCTCACCAATAGCGTCGAATTGCTAAAACCACAGGCAGACCAAAAAATGCTGGCCCTCATTCTTTTTTTAGAGGCCGATCTTCCCTGTTACGCCAAGGGAGACCCAGATCGCCTGTGCCAAATTCTAATCAACCTGATCAATAATGCCATTAAGTTTACTTCCGTCGGCAGAATCAGCATCAGAGCCTCAGCGACCTATCTTGGCAATGAAAGCTTTACCTTTCGCTGCTCTGTGCAGGACACAGGCATAGGTATTGCCAAAGACTTCCAGGCATCACTGTTTGAAAAATTTACGATGGGAAATCAAAGCCACTCCAGAAACCATGAGGGTACCGGCCTGGGTCTGGCCATCTGTAAACACTTAGTTACTCTTATGCAGGGCAATATCAACTTTGACAGCACACCTGGAAATGGCAGCACTTTTACATTTACCATTACACTGGGAACCGCAAACGAACAGGAAAGCACGGATAGAACGACATTAAATAAAATCCAAGAATTACCGACAACTAATACCCGAATTTTACTGGCTGAAGACAATCCGGCCAATCAAATGGTCATCAAAAATATTCTGGAACATGCTGGCCTGCAAGTAGATATTGCCACCAACGGCCGCGAGGCAATAGAAGCTGTACGCACCCTGCCCTATGATATTGTGCTAATGGATGTTTCTATGCCGGATATGGATGGCATCAGCGCTACACGAGAAATCCGCCAACTCCCCGGAGAAACCGGAAAGCTACCTATTGTAGCACTCACTGCTCATTCTCTGCCAGGTGATAGAGAACGCTTTATTCAGGCCGGTATGGATGATTATTTGACCAAACCCATAGACCATGTTGCCACCTTGCATTGCATCGCCCGCTGGACAAAAAGCATTAACACCCACGAATCGAAAAATGACCGTACAATAAAGCACACCAACCCATCTTCTGCCGATGCCGGGGATAGATATGTTGCCCCATTAGTCGATACAGATGTACTACAACAGTTGGTATACGACACTTCACCAGAAATCATAACTGAATTATTGACGTTGTATATTAATGATGCCCGTAAACGAATAAAGAAAATACAGGCTGCAATAACAACGCCTGATTTCAAAATTTTGGAATTTGAAAGCCATACCCTGAGTAGTAGTGCTATCACCCATGGCAACCTTAAACTCCATCACCTTGCGAAAAAAATTGAACGATTTTGTCAACGGGGTGATTATGAGAAAGTGCTCACATATGCCAGCTCGCTGTCAGCACTTGCGAATGAGTCCTTTATTTCATTAGAAAAATATCGGTCTACGATAAAGCTGGGACAGGAATCGCCCGAACCTTGACGATTGTGCCGCTTGCCGCCTTCGATATCCAAAAAAACAAATAGAAACCTTGGGCTTATATACTTTCTTAAGTTTCTCGTTATCAAGCAAAAGGTTGTCGCCTTTGCCCAAAACATGGTTTTCACTGTGTTTTTCTGTACAAATAGAAACCCAAGAGACTGCTTGACAGGACTCATTACCCGATCTTGAAAAAATAATGATGGCTAAAGAATGCCCATGTTCCTGAATAATCCCTTGCGACACCAGCTTTTCATATTACCGATAAAACTCACCATTACTTGCAAAATGCAAAGCAAATTGAAAATTTGTACATTTTCAATATTTCGACCTATAAGGGAAACCGCTAAACCAATCAGTATTATCCCGAAAAACACTAACAATGCTCCACCTGCTTCTGATCGTCCCCGCGCTGCATAAAAAGCAACCACCCATGCGTGTAAATTCCGTATTTTTCTGTGTTCCCGAACAAACCAAAGGAAAACTGAGCATTTATTGTACACTTTCAATACAGGCCAAATAATTATAGGAACCCATTGGCATGATCATTGCTGACATATTCAAAAGACCTGTTCCAGTTATTGGCATGTCACGAGGGAACCTCTATGTTTTTTATCGCAAATAAGAAAAAAGTGCTGATCATCGATGATGACCCTAGCCTGCAACGGCTACTGCATGCTCGCCTGGAAAGGCACGAAAATGTAAAGATCATAAAAGCAATGGATGGAAAAAATGGTCTTATACAGGCCAGCCTCCATAATCCTGATTTAATCATCCTGGACTGGATGTTAACGGACATCCAGGGGATTGCGATTCTTGAACGCCTAAAATGCGAAAGAAAAACAAAAAATACCCCGGTATTAATGCTCACTGGGTGCAATAAAACCGGTAACATCGAAGATGCTTTTTATCTTGGGGCTAATGCTTACCTCACCAAAACTGCTTCTTTACAGATATTAGGAAAGAAAGTCGATGAAATGCTGAGCTCATCCCGTTCGTATTAGGGATCATTCAAACAAGTCAAGCCAACGTATCTCCTGCCGATACCAAAGACACATTCTGGATAGCAATATCATTCCCTATGACAACCTCAAACGTCACTATATCTATAGTGTTTGAGACTCAGGTGTTAAGTGTGCGTCATATCCATCATATGACTCCACTAAAAGCAGACGATCTTCGACCAGGAAAATAATACGCAACAGAAAAACCATTTTACAAAATTTAATGCATCCATGGAATAAAGAGAGCATGTGACCAATGCCAGAGTCTCAAATGCTATGGTTGCCTCAGTACTTACCGTTCAATAGAAAGATATCTTTCCAAAATAGAAGTCTGCGAGAAGCGTTTCTACAAAATGTATTATTGACCCGGTTACTGGAGCCGTTTAAAAACATGCGCAATACATTAACTAATATATTCGCAACAAAGACAAGTAATACCAGTAGCCAAATTCCCACATCCCTGACTGTGGGGATTTTACTCGTCTGTGTGATGCCTTTTGTGCTCACACTTCTAGGTATGGATTTCGGGACTCGCGGTATACCCGTTGATCATTCATGGGCACTACAAGCACCAGAATATGATGTGATTGATGCCCAGTTTCGTGCACTGTCCGGTGCCTTTACCCACACGCTATTGGAATGGAGTGCATTCTGTGTGGCAACCTTCGTGGTATTTCTGGCTTTCAGCCACTACAAAATCACCCATGATGTCACCACTCCTATTATTGGTGTCGCTTTTTTCATGGCAGGCTGTATGGATGCTTTTCATACTTTGGTGGCAGACCGACTATTCGATGCAGTAGCAGACAACCACGACCTGATTCCTTTTACTTGGGCTATTTCCCGCTTGTTCAGCGCACTCATTATGATCATTGGTGTGGGTATTGTGTTATTCCGCAACCCGGAAACCAATAAAAAACCCGGTTTTGGTTTTGTCATCGGCATCAGTCTGCTTTTTGGAATAGCTGCCTATATCATTATTCATATTTCCGCCACATCTACCCAACTGCCACAAACAACTTACCCTGATGCTATTTTAACACGACCATACGATGCCTTACCGTTGGTACTGTTTGCTTTTGCCGGGTTAATAATATTTCCCCGCCTGTATAAACGTCATCCAAGTTTGTTCGCTTATACACTCATTATCAGTGCAGTACCGGAAGTTATCACCCAGCTGCATATGACTTTTGGCTCCACAGCACTGTTCGATAATCATTTTAATATCGCCCATTTTCTGAAAATCGTTGCCTATACCGTTCCTCTCATTGGTCTGACCCTGGATTATATCCGTGCTCAGCAAACATTGCAGCTGGAAATCGCAGAACGCATGGAAGCAGAAAGTGCATTAAAAATCATCGAAACCCGTCAGCGTACTATTCTGGAAACAGTGGCTGATGCCATCATCACTATCAATAAAAAAGGCATCATTCAAACATTCAATCCTGCTGCTGAGAAAATTTTTGGCTACCTAGCTACCGAAGCATTAGGGAATAATATATCCATGCTTCTGCCTGAAAAAGAACAAAAAGAACACGATAGCTATGTCATGAATTCTAAATTACATGCGCCCCGCATTTTCAATCAGGACCGTGAATTACAAGGGCGACGTAAAGATGGTTCCCTATTACCGCTGGAACTCAATATCGCACCAATGAAACTGGAAAAAGAGCAGGGGTTTGTTGGCGTCCTGCGTGACATCACTGAACACAAAAAAAGTGAAAGAACATTACAAAAAGCAATGGAGGAAGCCGAGGCCGCCAGTCAGGCCAAATCCCTCTTTCTGGCTACCATGAGCCATGAAATTCGTACCCCCATGAATGCTGTATTAGGCATTCTTGGCCTGCTCAAGGAAAGCACTCTGAATAACCAGCAACGGCATTTAGTACACACCGGTCGTGAATCTGGTGAACTGCTGCTGACAATTATCAATGACATCCTCGACTTTTCCAAAATGGAGGCTGACAAGCTGCAATTGGAGCACACTTGTTTTGATCTTCATCGTTTACTGACTAACAGTATTGAGCTGCTCAAACTACAGGCTGAACGTAAAGGGCTTATCCTTGAACTAAGCCTCGATTCAGACTTGCCACGGTATGCCAAAGGTGACCCGGACCGGCTACGCCAGATTTTGCTCAACCTAGGTAATAATGCGACTAAATTTACCCGCGATGGCCGGATTAACATTAGCGCCTCCGCTGCCCTCATCAATGATACAGCGTTCACCCTTCACTGCACCGTACAGGACACCGGCATAGGTATTTCTCAGGAACATCAGGCGACCTTGTTCGAAGAATTCACAATGGCAGACCAGGGACACACCAGAACCCACGAAGGAACGGGACTGGGACTCGCCATTTGTAAACGCCTGGTCTCACTCATGCAGGGCAGTATTAACATGAGTAGTGAAGCTGGAAAAGGCAGCCTCTTCTTCTTTGATGTGAAGCTCGAATTGGCAACAGAACAGGAATGTGGCAACGCACAAGCAATAATGAAACCACAGCAACTGCCTCCAACCAATACACGTATTCTGTTAGCAGAAGATAACCCCGCTAATCAGATGGTGATCAAAAATATCCTGGAATCTTCTAACTTGCGAGTCGATATTGTTGCCAACGGTCGTGAAGCCATTGAGGCCGTACGCCATCTACCTTATGACATCGTACTAATGGATATTTCCATGCCGGAAATGGATGGCATAACAGCGACGCGGGAAATTCGCCAACTCCCCGGAAAAATGAGCAAACTTCCCATTATTGCTCTTACCGCTCATTCACTCTCAGGGGATAAAGAACGCTTTCTTGCGGCAGGCATGGATGAGTACCTGAGCAAACCCATAGACCGCGCCGCCATGTTACACTGCATCGCCCACTGTATCGGTAAAACCATCGAACAAAAACCTCAACCGGACTCAGTGATACCACAACCCAACACACCTCCTGCCAATACCACAGATAATCATATGGATCCGTTTGTAGATGAAAGTGTACTGCAACAACTGACGCACGACACTGCCCCCGAAATCGTTCCTGGACTACTGATGTTTTACATCGAGGATGCCCGCAAGCGGGTAGAACAAATCCAGAATGCCATCATAAAAAAAGATATTGAAGCCCTGGAATTTGAAAGCCACACATTGGGTAGTAGTGCTGCGGCTCACAGCAACGCAAAACTGTGCGCTCTGGCACGAAAAATAGAATGTCTTTGCCAGGAAGGCGCCTATCAACAAGCACTATCGGAAGCTGCGTCGTTATCATCCATTGCCAATGAGTCTTTCCGTCAGCTGGCAGAGCGTGCCAACAAGAAATTTGAAATAACCAATAAAGAAGAAAAAATATGAGCGATAAACCAAATGTACTTTTAGTGGAGGATGCAAAACCCCAGGCGGTACTCTTCCAGCAATATCTGAAAAATGAAATGATTAACCTGACCCATGTTGCTACAGGAGAGGATGCCAAGACAATCATTGCCACAAACCCACCTGATTTAATCCTGCTCGATCTTAAATTGCCGGATATGGAGGGACAGGAAATCCTGCGCTGGATAAAACAGGAAAAGTTTCCCACATCTGTCATTATCATCACCGGCCACAGCTCAGTGGATGTTGCTGTAGATGTTATGCGCATCGGCGCAGAAGACTTTCTGGAAAAACCGGTTACGGCAAGCAGACTGCAAACAACCGTTAGAAACCTGTTGGAACGCTCCCGTCTGCAACATTTAATCGATGATTACCAAAATACATTTGATCGTCAGTGCTACCACGGTTTTATCGGTTACAGTCTACCCATGCAAGCGGTCTACCGTATTATCGATGCCGCTGCTCCCAGTAAAGCTACCGTATTTATTACGGGTGAAAGTGGTACTGGCAAAGAAGTTTGTGCCGAAGCAATCCACGCACAAGGCACCCGTGCCGAACACCCCTTTATCGCATTGAATTGTGCGGCCATTCCCCACGACCTGATGGAAAGTGAAATTTTTGGGCACATTAAAGGTGCCTTTACTGGAGCTTCTGCCGAACGTAAGGGTGCCGCTTTACTTGCTAATGGCGGTACTTTATTTCTGGATGAAATTGGCGAAATGGATCTGGATCTGCAAACCAAATTATTGCGATTCATCCAAACCGGCAGCTTTCAAAAAGTGGGTGGCAGTAATCTGGAAAAAGTTGATGTGCGCTTTATTTGTGCCACCAACCGCGATCCACTGGAAGATATCGCTGCCGGACGCTTTAGAGAAGACCTCTACTACCGGTTACATGTCGTTCCTTTGCATTTGCCACCTTTACGCGAACGTGGTGACGACATCATAGAAATTGCCCAGCACTTCCTGATTACCTATGCGCAGGAAGAGGGCAAAGGGTTCACAACATTCACCCCTGAGGTCGAGATTATTCTTCGTCGTTACAATTGGCCAGGAAATGTGCGCCAGCTACAGAATGTCATCCGTAACATTGTCGTTTTGCACGATGAAAAATCCGTCACTCTGGCTCACCTTCCAGCACCACTCAACACGTCATTAAACAATCTGGAAATTTCTCATCTGGCGCAACCATTACAACAAACGGAGGCGACAGACAATCTCAAACATACGCCAATAAAACCATTAGCCAGCGTCGAGCGCGATGTTATTGAACGAGCGATTAAAATCTGTGATGGCAATATCCCAAAAGCTGCCGCTCTGCTTGAAGTGAGCCCTTCAACAATATACCGGAAAAAGCAGGGTTGGGAGTCAACCTGATTTACGGCATTGCATAACATCGAAACTTATAGTTTCGGAGCGATCAATAAACATCTGCAATCCCTGGGCTAAGGTATACTTAGCCGTTACACCTAAAGCCTGTTGCGCATAACCAGGATCGCCAACTGATACACGTATATCACCTTTGCGTGTTGATTGGTATACAACCGGTACTTGCAGTGTGGTAATCGACATCACTGTTTTTGCAAGCTGATTGATCGTAACAGTCTCACCAGTACAAACATTAAATACAGTGGGAGTGCGGTTTATATTTTTCATGGAGACACATAAAAACCGCACAACATCTCCAACATAAATAAAGTCACGAGTCTGTTCTCCATCACCAAAAATAGTCAACGCCTGATGATTCATCACTCGATCCACAAAAATTGAAATAACGCCCGAGTAGGATGAGGCAGGGTTTTGACGTGGTCCATAGACATTAAAGAAACGCATACCCGTGGTGGGAACACCATGTACTAATGATGCAACTCGCGCATGCAATTCCGAACCAAGTTTATCGGCCCCGTAGGCTACCAGAGGGCTTACCGCCGAACTTTCCTTCAAGGGAATATCGGCATTATCACCATAAACTGCGGCGGACGAGGCATACACCACTGGCATTCTTTTTTCTTTGGCCGCATCAAATACGTTAATTGTGCCAGTCAAGTTTACCTGATGAGTGCGAACCCAATCTTCATTGGATTGTTGTACTGAGGCAATAGCCGCAAGGTGGAAACACCCATCCATATCTCGCATACAGTGACGAACCGTTTCACTATCAGCAACATCTCCCGTAATAACTTCACATTGAGGTGGAACATTCTCCATCTTACCGGTGGAAAAATCATCAAGGATACGTATCTGATGACCATCCTTCAGCAGACTTTCAGCCAAGTGTGAACCAATAAAACCACAACCACCGGTAACCAGATAATTTGCCATTTTATACACTCTCTTTAATTTAGGTATTTGATATTAATTAATCACTTAAAACATACCGGGATACGGTATTTTCAGTAACTAAAGTGCGAAAGAAAGATTTAGCCCTTAATTCACACCTTACCTGCACGATAGGCAAGCGGCATGCCAAGCTAAAATAAGCAGGATTCAGGTTGTTTTTCAGAATGCTGGAGAATGGTAGGCGACACTCTGCATTGCACTTTGCGGCAGTAGGTGTCGATTCTTGCAATCTGCACCCTTTAATAATGCGCATTAATATCACAATATCGTTAATTTAAGCGAAGTTTTCTGCATGTTACAAATAATCGGTAAGCTTGCTGTCCCCAACAGCGTTGATATTAATATTTTACCCTGATCGATTTACGCAAATAAAAACGGCATCAATATTGCAGCTATATCTATAAAAAAATAAGGATCGACATGGAACAAAAAAATAACGGTATCTGGATTTTATTGGATAGCCGAAAACCAGGTGGTATCGAATCCCATGTACTGCAATTAGCCAGGGGATTACATAACCATAATAAAAACGTAACTGTGGTCTTTCTTACTCACTATGGGAATCATCCATTGCGCGTTGACCTTCAGCAGTTTGGCATCAACACCCTCTGTCTGGATGGGCGTATCACCACGTTGTGGAGAGAAATACAAAAAGCACAACCGTTGATTCTTCACACACACGGTTACAAAGCGGGAATTTTGGGTCGCATTATCACCATGTTCTGTAAAATTCCGGTTGCATCCACATATCACGCTGGTGAAGTTTCATCCGGAAAAATGAACATATATGACTGGCTGGACCGGAAAACCGCTTGCCTTGCTTCCAGTGTCTTTGCCGTTAGTCCACAAATTGCACAACGTTTACCTGTCAATGCTAAGGTGGTTGATAATTTTGTTGATTGTAATCACCTGAAAATGTCGAGCGGACAGCAAATTGCTTTTGTGGGACGACTTAGCTCAGAAAAAGGCCCCGATTATTTTTTGAGATTGGCCAGTCGATTTCCAGAATGCCATTTCCATGTTTATGGCGATGGACCACAGACAAAAGAACTAAAAATCTCTGCATCCGGAAACCTCTATTTTCACGGCCAACAGCATGACATGACATCGGTCTGGCCCCGGATTGGGCTGCTGGTTATGCCTTCACGTCACGAGGGTATGCCCATGGCAGCACTGGAAGCGATGGCTCAAGGCATTCCGGTACTGGCTTCCCGCGTCGGGGCACTCGACCAACTGGTCGATACCAACAGCAATGGTTGGTTGGTAGCACCAGGAAATGATGATGAGCTGGCAGACCGTTTGCAATTATGGCTTAGTATGAGTGAACAGAAAAAATATTTATTCAAACAGGCTGCAAGGCAAACAATCTTGCAACGTTTTTCTGCCGATATCGCCATACCGCAACTCATCTTCAACTACGGGCAGATCGCAAGCTGATTGCAATCTGCGAAGCAAACCAGAAAAACATACTGATAAAAATAATATTTCTTATTATTTTTCGATGAAAATCAATTAACAAACCTCATTACAGCGCTTGGCTCGTCTCTTGCAAACCCTTTGATTACAGAGCATTTAGCCATTCAGAGTATCCGTATGCAATTACATCATATCAACCACCAGAGTATCATCCTTACCTTTTTTCATCATTGGGCCGCACACGAAACAAATACCCCAATAAGGTCACATTATGCGCTCTAAACGCCACTTACTGGTTATCGATCCCATCGCTTTCACAGGTGGATCAAAAATTGCCACCGAAAATATTTTACGCCTACTCGATAGCGAACAAATACGCATCACTATTCTGACAGCAGATGCCGACTCATGGCATTGGCCACAACTAAAACGAGTGCGCCTGATTGAACCCAAATGGCTATCCCGGCAGGAACAAGGCATTCCTTATTTCCTGCGCCATCTGTTCATTGCCTTTCAACTGATGTTGACACGCTTACGTTTTGGTCAATTAGATATTACTATGGGCGCGTCAGGTCCCGGAGTTGATCTGGCACTTTATTTGTTAAAACCTGTTTTGGGATTTTGTCTTGTACAATTAATACATGGCCCGGTTGCCCGTTCTCGCACTATTGCCCGCTGTCTACACGCAGCGAATGAAGTTCATTATTTAGAAAGTACGGATGCTTCCCTGATTGATGCACTACACACGCTTACTTCTACACAACATAAACTCACAGCACCCCATTTTCAAATCATGCAAAATGGTCTACCCAGTCATGCTTGGCCAAGCCGCTGCCAAAACAAGCGTCCTGTTATTTTCTGGGCTGCTTCACTACTGAAATGGAAGGGACTGGAAACGCTGCTCGATGCATTAAAACTTCTTGAAACCGGGACACGCCCCGACACTCATATCTGTTATATACGACCTCAAAAAAACCCACTGCCAATAAGTGATGCCCCAGTGACACTTGATGCGGTGTACTGGCATGAAAATCCTGTGCATCTGGATAAAATACGTGCCACCGCCAATGTCTTCGTTTCCACCAGTCATCATGAACCCTTTGGTCTTTCCATACTGGAAGCCATGGCGGCGGGTCACTGTATATTGATCCCCGCAGATGATGCCTACTGGGATCGCACTCTGAAAAACAATATCAACTGTATCAAATACAGCCCGGGCGATACGATGGATCTGGCCAACAAGCTACGTTCTCTCAGTTGTGACATGGAACGCATCCGAAACCTGGGAGGTGCTGCCGCCAAAATAGCTTGTCACTATCGCGCTGAAACCCGATACGCCACAATTAAAAATTCCCTGCAAGGACAAATAACGTCTCAAGAGAATGGGCAAACCACCCAGGCAAATACGGAAAATATTCCATGATTCATCAACTACGCCGTTTGCCTGATGGATTAAAACAGGCCATCCTTTACGGCACAAGCATTGCGCTGATGAAGGGAGTATCACTGCTGATGCTGCCATTTATTGCCTACCATTTGTCACCAGAAGAATTCGGTCGGCTTGAGGTCATCAGCACCTTCGCCATTATCGGCAGTATCCTGGTAGGCATGGGCATGGAAAATACCTTATTCCGCTTTGCTGGAATGTCACGTAATGCCAAAGATCGTCAACGCCTGGCCGCAGAAATTTTTACCCTGACCTTGATTATCGGCAGTACCGCTTGGCTTATCGGATGGTTTGCAGCGGAATTAATCGCCAGCTGGATACCGGGCAACCCCAGTCCCTATGAACTGCGACTGGTAATCTCAATGCTTGCTCTGGAAGGGTGTATTTCCATCCCTCTTGGCTGGTTGCGCATGCGTAACCAGGTAACCCGTTTTTTTCTTGCCACAGTTGGGCGTGCGCTAGCCCAGGCACTACTTGTTATTATTTTATTAAATCTCGGCAGAGGAGTAGAGGGTGTATTGGAAGCTGGCCTGATAGCCGCCGTCGTGCAAGCTCTGATACTCAGTTATCTGCATATTCGCGATACTGGATTCGGCCTCAGTCGCACAACAGGCGTTCGCACGCTTATTTATAGCCTCCCTCTTGTTGGCAGCGGCCTAGTGGCTTTTGCATTGAATGGTTTGGATCGCTGGGTTTTAGCGGATTATGCCTCCTTGACCGATGTAGCTCAATTTGCGGTCGCCGCTAAATTTGCATTAGCCGTGGTGTTACTGCTACAACCCTTTGGCATGTGGTGGTTACCACGCCGATTTGAAGTCATTAATGAGCCTGGGGGACATAAAAAAGCCGCTCATTTTATTGCACTGGGCATTGTCCTGGCTTTGATTATCACGGTATTAGTCGGCCTTAGCTCCCCTCTACTGATAAACTGGCTGCTGCCCGACAGCTATGCCACAGCCAGTCAATATGCAATCGGACTAGTACTGGTTATGTTGTTCAAGGAAATGGCCGAAATGGTCAACCCAGGGTGTTTCATTGGAAAAACTACCGGCACCCAGTTACTTATCAATACTATTGGGGCCATTGTCGGCATTGTCGGCATGCTCTGGTGGACACCGGATTATGCTGTATGGGGTATTATCTTTGCGCTGCTGTCAGCGCAAGCTCTCCGTTTACTGCTATTTTTTATTGCCAGTCAATATTTTTTACCATTACCCTATCCCACCCGCTCACTGCTGATAATAATGATCATCAGCAGCGGCTGGTTAGTGCTAGGTTCTCAGGTCTCTACTATTGGGCAACAACTGCTGCTTATTACAACAGCGATGATTACCCTGTTAGCCGCTGCCCTACTACTCAAACTCATCCCGCTACCTAAAATGGCAGCAAAAAAAGTGTTCTCGTGATGCTTCTGGGCACCCAATGCCGGTCCACTCAGATACTGCTGACACTGATTTTATGTCTATTGCTCGGCATTCTCTGGAAGTTAATCCCACACCCGGCTGTGGCCATCGCTATTGGCCTTTTTCCCATCGCAGTGCTGTTAACACCCTTCTTGACAGTCCTGTTATTTGTGATGTTTTCCTTCTTCCGCATTCACGAAGTCTTTCCACAACTTTACGATTTAAAACTCCCTTTATTACTCTCCATAGCCTCATTGGGGGCATTAATCTGGCATGTTGGACTGACACGAAAAATTGAGCCCTGGTGGCGTCCGGAATTAACCGTCATATCGGTATTTTTTGGGTTGGCAATACTTGGTATCCCGATGGCCAGCAACGTCCCAGTTGCCATAGAATATTTTGAAAGTGTCTACTGGAAAATTATCGTAATGACCTTTGCCATAGCCTGGCTTGCCCGCACCACTCAAGATTTTTCCCTGGCTTCCAAACTCATTACATTTTTTGGCATGCTGGTTGGTCTGATCGCCCTGCTCAATAAAATCAATGGCATCGGTTTGGTGGAAGGAACACGGGTCACCATTGGAAGAGATATTGGCTCAGTATTGGGTGATCCCAATGATTTGGCACTGGTACTGATGCTTCCTGTCGCCTTTGCCAGCAGCCTGGTTATGACCCACAGCATGGGACGCTTTACTAAACTTTTCGGCCTGTTCAGTGTGCTGATACTGTTTTCCGCAGTGATTGCCACTCAGAGCCGCGGCGGCCTTCTCGGCATCATGGCAATATTCGGGGTTTACGGCTATCGCCGCATTCAATCCAAAGCATTATTTTTCAGTCTCGCCGGGATAGCCGCTATTGTCCTTTTTGTAATGGCTGATATCGCAGGTCGCAGCTCTGGTGGTTCCACAGAAGCCGGTATTGATGCCTCAGCTATGGGGCGCTTATATGCCTGGGAAGCCGCATACGGTATGGCATTGCACAATCCATTCAGCGGTGTCGGAATTAATAATTTTTACGTTAATTATTTTTTCTACAGCCCTCATTGGGATGGACGAAACCATGCTGTACACAGTACCTGGTTCGGCGTACTGGCCGAGACCGGTTTTCTAGGACTCATTGTTTTTATCACCACCATCGTCATGCTGGTAAAAACATCCCTTCGTTCATTGCAGCGCATCGAACAAAACCTCAATCTGGTTGATCCCGCCCTACATGCTACAGCACAGGCAGTACTAGCAGGTTTGTTAGGCACAGTGGTCTCCGCAACATTCTTGACCCAGGGGTTTACTTGGCCAATTTATATTCTGGCTGCATTAGTGATAGCTGTTGCCCGCTGGGTGAATTCTCATCTTCCTCCAACAACACTGGCAACAAATACTCTTCCACATAATCTTAATCACACCAGGTAAGAAAATATGCGCGCCAACAAACAATCATATGCACAACCATTATCTATTTTGATCATCGATGATTCCAGCAGTGAACGTATACTGTTAGGCACCATACTGAGAAAACAAGGACATACGGTAACAGAAGCCGCTATTGGCCTTCAGGCACTGACGCTTCTTTCTGATCAATCAAAAATATTTGATCTTATTTTTCTGGATGTCCGTATGCCGGGTATAGATGGTTATGAAACCGCACGGCGTATTCGTGCCATTGAAAAAGAACAATCCGAAGAATGGTGTCCAATTATTTTTCTCAGCGGACAAACCAACCCTGAAAATATTGCTGATGGTATTGCTGCTGGCGGTGATGATTATTTAGCAAAGCCCGTCAATTCCATTGTATTAAATTCCAAAATAGCCGCCATGCAACGTATTGCTGATATGCGACAACAACTACTCATATCCAATCAACAACTGGAAGTACTGGCGCATACAGACGAACTAACACAACTGCCTAACCGTCGCCACTTCCTTGGCATACTCGATGCCGAACTGGCGCGAGCACGACGCCACAATACTCCACTCTCAATTGCCTATATGGACCTGGATCATTTTAAAGAAATCAACGACACACACGGCCACGAAGCTGGAGATGCTGTATTATTATCCGTTGCCAAAGTGCTTTCCAAAAACTTGCGCATCGAAGACAGTATCGGTCGTATTGGCGGTGAAGAATTTTGCATTTGTTTGCCGGGTGCAGATACAGCTCATTCTTTAGAACCCTGTGAACGATACCGCTCACTCATTGAAAGCTTGAAGATTCCAATGTCTTCTCAAGTATTAACCGTAACAGCAAGTTTTGGGCTGACCAGTATTCTCCCTGACTCAGATGATTCCACTCGTCTGCTGGCACGTGCAGACGAAGCCCTTTATCAAGCCAAACAGCATGGGCGCAATTGCATCGAAGTCATTTAAAGAATGATGATTAATTAAACCCACTCTTTAAAAACTTATTTGCAAAGCGCACAGCAGTTTGCAAATTATCCAGTATTGCAACCCTCTCACCCCCGAAAAATAATCGATAACTTATTGTTTTTATTAAGTTATTAAAACTGGCCCGTTCCCTGCAATACCTTTCGTGAATAAACACAAAATATACCGACATGGATGGAATTTTTGAAGTGCGCAATGAGCCATCAACTTCACAAATTCCGTTAGCATTAGGCCATTAATATGATAAATATCAGCCTGAACAAAACCAAACAATGGCTGAAGCGTAGCGAAACCCCCTTGGCAAAAGGGTTGTTCACACAACTCAAAAGCATATGTCGGTTCGAAATACCGGCACCTCGACTTGTTGTTACGCCCTTATATTTTATCCACTGCTCCCTACGCACGCTAGTCACAACATTGACCCGAATATTCTGGTGGACACCTTTATTGAAAGGACGCTGTGACAGTGTTGGCCATCACTTGAATCTTTTTGGTGGCCTGCCTTTTATCAGTGGAGCATTACGAATCAGCATGGGAGACAACTGTCGGATTTCAGGACATACCACTTTCAGTGGCCGCACCTGCTCTCAACAAATGCCTGAACTGCGAGTGGGTAATAATGTTGATATCGGTTACATGACCACCATTGCCGTAGGCCAACGAGTAGAGATCGGTAACAATGTACGCATCGCCGGTCATGCTTTTTTAGCAGGTTATCCCGGTCATCCATTGGACGCCAAAGCACGTGCCGCCGGACAACCTGAAACCGATGATCAGGTCGGCAATATTATTCTGGAAGAAGATGTCTGGCTTGCGACCAATGTCTCTGTTCTGGCCGGCGTCCGTATCGGACGAGGTACTATCGTAGCAACGGGCAGCGTAGTGACTCGTGACCTTCCTGCAATGGTATTGGCAGCAGGAATACCTGCACGCGTCATTCGACATCTGGATAACCCTGAAAACAAAAAGAATCAGCAATAAGATGAAACGTGACCTGATTGTTTTTGCTGAAGACTGGGGTGGTCTACCCAGTAGCACTCAACACCTGATCAATCATCTAGCAAAACACCGAAAAATAATCTGGATAAATTCAATTGGTCTTCGCCGCCCAAATTTTGGCTGGCAGGATATCAAACGTGCCTTGAATAAATTACATGGTAAAAAATCAATTTGCGCTGACAGCATCGCCAAAGATGAAAATATAAAAGCATTACCCAGTAACAATTTTTACATTGTCTATCCACGAACGATACCTGCCCCACGTAGTCGGCTTGGCCGTTGGTTAGCGGCGTGGTTACTCAGAAAACAAATCACACCTGTGGTAAAAAAAGCTAACCTGCAATCCCCCATACTTTGGATATCATTACCAACCGCTATTGATGTTGCAGGAAAACTAGGGGAATCCGCATTGGTATATTACTGCGGAGATGATTTTTCTGCACTGGCTGGAGTAGATCATGACACCGTTACTAAACGTGAAAAAGAACTCGTTGAAAAAGCAAATCTGATTATTTCTGCGAGTGAAAAACTGTGTGAAAAATTTCCATCGTCACGCTCTTTTTTATTACCTCATGGTGTTGATTATTCATTATTTTCCAAACCTGCCCCACGAGCAGATGACTTACCCAATGATGGCCGTCCTATCGCTGGCTTTTACGGTAGCATTTCCGCATGGCTGGATATTAAAATGCTACAAACCACCATAGAAAAAATGCCGGATTGGCATTTTGTTTTTATTGGAAAATCAGTCATCGATATCAGTAAACTCACTAATTTTTGCAATGTGCATATATTGGGAGAAAAGGCACACCATCGGCTGCCATCTTATAGCCAGCACTGGACAGCCTCCTTGCTGCCATTCGTTGATAATGCACAGATTCGCTCCTGTAACCCCCTTAAACTCAGTGAATATTTAGCCGCAGGGCGGCCCATTATCAGCACAGAATTTCCTGCAATAATCCCCTTTCGTGGACTGATACAAATTGCCAATAACAGTGAATCTATGGTTGAAGCATTAAAAGCCAGCCAGCATGTTGGCAGCTTACCAGGCTTCCCCAAAGCACTGCGTAATGCCATTTCTAAAAATAGTTGGGAATCCCGTGCCCGACAAACAAGCCAATGGCTCGAAACACTGTGAACAAAGAAATGAATACACTCAGTTATCGAATTTTACATATATTGAGTAGTGGCTGGAGAAACCGTTACACCATCATCATACCAATACTGACATTGCCTATTTTAGGACTGTTAATTGGCATATTTATTCCTAAACAATATACATCCCATACGAGTATGTTGGTTCAGGAAACCGCTAAAATGAATCCATTTTTAGAAGACTTATCAGTATCTGTCGTCATTAATGATCGAATAGACGCGCTTGAAACGCTATTACATAGCCGCCATATACTAGGAACAGTTGCCGAGGAAAGAGGATTAATTAACGCGGAAACATCCGCAAAAGAACATGATCAAATCATTGCCCAAATCTCAAACTCCCTAACCGTACAAATGGTGGGTAGAGATTTGATACGCATCGACTACAAATCAGATAACCCGGAAGGTATGAAAGAAATGCTGACCGCCGTCAGCAAACAATTTGTTGAACAGTTGCTGGCACCAGAGCTCTCATCAATGAAGGACTCCAGTCATTTCTTGAGCAAACACCTCAAACACCGTCAAGAGGCATTACAACTGGCAGAAACTGCACTCGTCGAATTTAAAAACCAGCACGCCGATGAATTACCAGAATTACACCTTAGCAATATATCCCGCCTGACTCAATTGAGACAACGCCTGTCCGAACGCCAAGCTGAAATGGCAGGAGCGACTCGAAGCCTTGGAGGCTTAGATCAGCAACTCTCAAAAACCAATCCGATATTAGGCCGTATCGAAGAACAAATTGTACGCATACGCGGAGAATTAGTACTTAACCGTACACGTTATACTGACCAACACAGCAGCATTCAAAATGCGCTAAGAGAACTTGGGCGTTTAGAAGAAGAACGGCAACACACTCTGACACATACCGAACAAACAACCGATGTCGAACAGCTATGGGCTATTGCCAGCAATGCATCCATCAATTCCAGTATACACGAACAACCATTATTAGTTTCACAACTTGAAAATCTGCAACTCACTCGCAGCAAAGTAGATGGCTTAAGTGAAGAAATTAAAAGCCTGAAACAAATGGTCACAGAATTGGAAAAACAGACCGCAGAGTATGGCGAAAATTCAAGTGAATTCTCCAGACTGGAACGTGACTTGAATATAAAACGAAACCTTTATGATGACCTTATTTTACGCTATGAAAAAGCACGCATTACGGGTTCTTTAGGCATTTTCGAGCGTGACAAGCGGGTCAAAGTCATTGACCTCCCCTTTATGCCAACAGCACCTGTCAATTTCCCATTATATCTCTTTATTTTTTCTGGTTTGTTGGGTGGAATTCTTCTTGGCTGTAGTTTCGCGGTAATTTTTGAATTATGCGACACCTCATTACGTCGCCGTGACCGACTGGAAGAATTAACCGGTGTCCCGGTATTGAGTCGTATTCCTTTTCTACCCAAGCCCTCTATTTAAAAAACAATTAATGTATGAATATTTAAAGAGGTATGACATGACTACAGTAGTTCAGGTCGTCCAACATATGCGCCCTGGTGGAATAGAAACCATGGCATTAGACTTTATTAATTTTTGTGAAGAAAATGAAAAAACAGTGATTATTAGTCTGGAAGGAGATATGAAATCCGCTATCCAGCACTGGCCTAGACTAAAACCCGTATCAGATAAACTTATTTTTCTTGATAAAAAACCAGGCTTAAAGCTATCGCTGATTTATCAGCTCAGTCGCCTACTTAAAAATATGGAAGCCAATGTTGTTCATACACATCATATTGGCCCGTTACTTTATGCCGGAATAGCTGCACGTTTGTCTGGAGTAAAACATCTGATTCATACTGAACACGATGCCTGGCACTTAAATAATCCACGAAGATGTAAACTGCAACGTTGGACCATTCGCCTGACTCGACCACAGCTGATTGCCGATGCAAATAGTGTTGCCACTAGCGTAAAAAATAAATTACGACTGAATAAAAAAATCAACGTTATTCATAATGGCATCGACACCAAACGCTTTATTCCAGGAAACCAGAGTGTTGCCAGACAACGACTTGGATTACCACAAAATGTTCAAATTGTTGGTTGTAGTGGTCGCCTGGAAAAAGTGAAAGGACAAAAAAACCTGATTCTATCTCTGTCTCAATTACCTGACACGGTACACCTTGCTCTGGCTGGGGAAGGTTCACTCGAAACCGAGTTACGTCATCTCGCCAAATCACTTAGACTTGATAACCGTGTCCATTTCCTTGGGCGCATTGATGAAATGCCGACCTTTTACCAAACACTGGATATTTTTTGTTTGCCTTCACTGAATGAAGGCTTACCGTTATCTCCACTTGAAGCGCAATCCTGCGGAATTGCCGCCGCCGTAACCGATGTCGGTGGTTCAGCTGAAAGCCTCTGTCCAGACAGCGGCAGGCTAATACCCATAGAAAACATCAGCGCCATGTCATCAGTCATACACAAAACACTCAGACACCCAAGTAAAACTAATCCCCGGTGTTTTGTGCAACAACATAGGGATGTGCGTTTAATGGCTAAAAATTACACCGCCATACGACAAAAAGGAGGTTAAAATGAATGAACTATTGATTATTATTTTCACATTAACCAGCACGTTGTTAGTGATCTACCATCATCTGGGATACCCTTTGATTTTACGCATGGCAAAACGACTAAAACCAAAACACCCCGTCATTGCACGTACCCGCCACTACACACCTAATGACGATGATAACAAACTACCAACAATTACCATTATGATTCCAGCATACAATGAGCAACAATGGATTGCTGACAAAATACGTAATCTTGCTGTGCTCGACTATCCGGCAAAACGATTAAAAATCATCATTGCCTGTGACGGATGTATCGACGATACAGAAAAAGTTGCTATACAGGTTTCCAGTGAAGCCGAATGCCAGCACCTACAAATTGAAATTCTGGCTTTCAAAAAAAATCGCGGTAAAGTCGCCGTAATCAATGAAGTTATGCAGGAAATCACCAGCGACCTGGTTGTATTGAGCGATGTCTCCGCTCTGGTGTCAGTCGATGCACTGCTCATTGCTGCCGAGCACTTTAAAGACCCTAACATCGGTGTTTTAAACAGCCATTATCACTTGCTTAACCCCGGTTCCACTGGCGAAGCCATTTATTGGCGCTATCAAAGCAATATTAAAGCCAGTGAAGCTGCATTAGGCTCAACTCTGGGCGCACACGGTGCTTTCTACCTTTTCCGGCGTTCACTATTTCAGCCCCTGGCACCCGACACCATCAATGATGATTTTATTCTTCCCATGAAAATTGTCGCTGCCGGTTATCGTGCCGATTATGAAAACTCTATAAATGCCCTGGAGCTGGAAAAGGTCGATAATACCCAGGACCATCAACGTCGTTATCGTATTGCTGCGGGCAATTTCCAGCAACTTTTACGTCTGAAAAGGCTATTGTTACCCAGTTATGGTGGCATCGCATTTGCTTTTATCTCGGGTAAAGCATTGCGGGTTCTGATGCCTTTTTTAATGATATTTTCGCTTATCGGTAGTCTTTTATTATCAATGGAATACCTGCTGTTTGCACTTTTGGCCATAATTCAGTTATTTGCTTATCTACTGGCAAGTTGGCAGCTTTTATTTCGCCCCAAAATATCAAACAGGGTAGTTGAAGCCCTCGCCTATCTTGTTGGCGGTCATGCAGCAGGGCTAATTGGCACTCTTCGTTACCTTTTCGGCCTTGAGCGTGGTCACTGGAAACGAATAAAGTCAAATGTATCACGATAATTTTTTTACTCGCACCCATTTGTACAATAACAACCATAAAGGCATTAAATAATGGCCACCGCTTTTCATATCGACCCAGTAACAGGTTCGGCAAAACGTTTAACGGATGTATTGCTGGCTAGTACTGGATTATTATTAACTCTCCCACTTTTCCCGCTGATTGCGCTGGCAATCAAACTAGACTCCCCCGGTCCGGTATTTTTTAAACAATTGCGTATAGGAAAAGCACTACCGGACCGGGTGGAACTTTTCGAAATAATCAAATTCCGCACCATGGTGATTAATGCTGAGACTCAATCGGGAGCAACCTGGGCAAAAAAACAAGATCCAAGAATCACCAAAGCAGGACTGTTTATGCGCAAAACCCGTTTGGATGAGCTGCCCCAGTTTTTCAATGTGTTACGGGGTGAAATGTCAATCATTGGGCCAAGACCCGAACGCCCTGGTTTTTATAAACAACTTGAACAGGATATTCCTTTTTTTGCGGAAAGAACCTATGGTGTCACCCCCGGTATTACCGGTCTGGCGCAAGTAAACCAGGGGTATGATACCTGCATAGAGGATGTGCGCTCCAAAGTCGGCTTTGATCACAGTTACGCACTGGCACTAAGCAACCCTATTGCCTGGTTGAAAATGGATTCCTGTATCATTTTTCGTACTCTGGCAGTAATGCTGATGAGGCGAGGCCAATAATGCCATTATTTATTCAAAACAGATGGCAGTTTTGTCGAGTTTATGAGTAATGATGGAATGGAAGAACACCATATGATTCAGAGTTTGGAGAATAAGTTTTTTGGGTCTTCAGAAAAAGCTGTGGGTTGATTTTGGCTCAGGAAGCTTTCCCATCGTCTGAAATAGCGCTACAAAAATAATTTTTTAATTTATATATAAGGTAGAAATTTAAGTAGAAATTCAGGCATCCATATTTTCTACGGTATACTCATAACAATAATTATGCCTGCGTTTAAGCAGCTCTGTTAATTCATTCAGTATTTTTCCAGTTACCGCAATATTCACAGCTTCTGCTTGCCGGGTATGAATGTCTTTGAACTCCAGTTGTTGCTGACAGAGTGTGTACGGACCATACCGTACCGCAACTTTATTTATTCAGTCCGCCTGAGATATACCTTGTCACCATCTTTTAGCGTTGTCCCTTTGAGCAAAATAACTTCTTCACCGGCCTTCAGGCCTTGTTTGACTTCCACCATGGAAAAATTTTCAATACCAGTTTCAATAATTTTCATGCGCGCATATTCACCGTTCAGCACTGCCGCCATAGTTTTTCCATTATGGTGGGTCAATGCTTCAAAAGGTATTTTGAGCGTATTGGGATTCCATATTGTACGAATGTCGGCGCTAACCTGTTGACCGTAGTGAAGCACGGGTGAGTCACTACCAAGGCTGATGTACACTTTTATTGAATTTGTATTCTGTTTGCTGTCTGCCTCCGCTCCTAAACGCGCCACCGATTCCTGCCATTCCAATCCAGGAAAGGCATCACTGGATACCATTACTACTTGTCCGATGTTAACAACAACGCTATCTGCTGCATCCACATGTGCTTCAATTTCACGTTGTGAATCATCCACCAATGTAAACACTGTTTCTGCCGGGCCCACCCACTGACCAATTTCGGCATAACGAGCGGTTACCGTGCCGCTAAATGCCGCCGTAATTTTTTGACTGTCAAGCTCCAGTGTTGCGCTATGCACTTCTTCCATAGCCATGTCCGCTTTACTACGCGCGGCAAGCAAGCCGGTTTCTGCATCTTCAACCAAATGCCGCGCTATTGCGCCTTTTGCATGTGCTTTGCGCAATAGATCCAGCGTACGTTCTGCCACCACAATATTTTCCCGCGCCGACGACAAACTGATGTTGACGCGATTCAGGCGACTGGTTAATTCACGGTCATCAATTTTGGCCAATACTTGTCCCTGTTTAACCTTGTCGCCCTCTTTTACCCATATTTTCACCAAACGCCCGGCTCTCGCCGAACTCACATTAATACGTTGCTTGCTCACCACTCGTCCCAACACGCTAACAGACTGAAATATTTCACCGGATTCTACAAACACCGTATCAACCGGCTGGGCCGGCTTAAAATAGATATCCCAAGCCATCAGCGCGGCTGCCACTAGAACAACGATACCCAGTACACTCACCAACAAGCCGCGCACTCTTATCCCTTCAGTAACGGAAGGCTCCATACTGGAATGGGCAAACAAACCCGTGCGCTGATTTTCCAGTTCAATCTCGCTGAGAGTATTGTAATCATCTGTTTGTTTGGTATTACGAGTGTTTTCATCTTCATGCCTCTGCGGTTCAACCACCGGCACTTCTTCGGGTTTCTCCGGTTCAGCGATAACCACAGGATCAGATTGCCCCACACCAGTCGTTTTATTATCTGCTGTTGCTATATTTGATTTTTTCTCCATCGCCCGCAAAATCGATGAGCTTTTTATTGCTTTTGTTGCAGGAAAGGCAGGCTCGGCAACAGGTCGCATGCTGTTTAACACTGGAATATTTGTTTTTTCGACGGGTAATTCAGTAGAAGGGGAAGAAACTGATTGTGATGCTATGGGCAACGTCGGCTTACGCAAAGGGCGGTGTATGGCGTGTAAAGTCACTACCTTGCCGTCGTCCGAGCCACGCTCCATTTTCTTCAGTTTGGCTTTTGGCGATGCCGCCTCAGTCTGTCTGCCATCAAATAACAGACGCCGAATATGAG
>VAPM010704093.1_pt1 | contig 26476 bp, 24 predicted proteins | sample 3395091 | NCBI WGS metagenome assembly VAPM01 (sample SAMN08290445, study PRJNA428436) | hydrothermal vent metagenome | isolation source: Deep-sea hydrothermal vent chimney 3 | place: Pacific Ocean: Juan De Fuca Ridge
ACAAAAATATAAATAGGAAAACTATTCCTAATCCTAAAAATATCAACATTGTCATTGGATCCATTTAGTTATCATTTTAAAGGTTCTACAAAAATTTTATGATCTTTACTTATATTCGTTACTTTTATTTTAGCGCCTGTAGAGAGAAAACTACCTAAAGTTTTTACTTCATAAGTTGAATTATAAATCTCTGCTTTTCCATATGGACGAAGGTTTGAAAGTGTAATCCCTTCTGATCCAAGCAAATGCTCAATTTCTATATTATCATTAAATTTGCTGTCAATAGTAGTATTTAATGCAAATCTCTTCCAAACTCCAGTTTTGAAACTATAAATAGTTACTGCGCCTCCAATCACTATCGTACTCACCAATATAATTGTCCCGGTGTTATTACCAAATTTGCTATAACTAATAATTATTCCGAATACAACAAGTGCTCCTCCTATAATACCCAAAATTGTGGTCCCTGGGACGAAAATAATTTCTATAATCAACAATACCATTCCGGCAACTAAAAGTATTATTACTGTTATCCAATCCATATTTTTACATTCATGAATCCCATCAAATGTAGCGAATTCTTATAGAACATTTCTAAGTTTAATAAGCTTTTGCAAAAACTACTTTTTTGCTAGATGGTTTGCCACTGATGATGCATTTACCTGGCTCATTTTTTTCATCGAGTAGAATACATCGAATGGTAGCTTTTGTTTCAGATTTTATCTGGTTTTCAGTTTCGGCAGTCCCGTCCCAGTGGGCTTTTATAAAACCTCCCTTTTCATCCAATACTTTTTTAAATTCTTCGTATGAGTCTACCTCTCTTGTATTTGATTCGCGATACGTCAGAGCTTTTTGATAAATGGAATTTTGGATCTCAACCAACAAGTTATCAACAACTTCATCGATATTATCTATGCTTACAGTTTCTTTTGTCTTAGTGTCTCGTCTGGCCATTTCCATGGTATTATTCTCCAAATCTCTTGGCCCGATTGCCAGCCTCAAAGGCACACCTTTCAATTCATACTCAGCAAATTTCCATCCTGGTTTATGCGTGTCTCTATTGTCGTAATGGACAGAAATACCTCGTGCTTTCATTTTGTGGATTACTGGCTCAAGTCTTTCTTCAATTATTTTATATTGATCTTTATCTCTTACTATAGGTATAATTACTACTTGAATTGGTGCTAATTTTGGAGGTAGTACCAACCCATTATCATCTGAATGTGCCATTATTAAAGCTCCGATCAATCGCGTACTTACACCCCAGGAAGTTCCCCAAACAAGATCAAGACCGCCATCTTTAGTGGCATATTTTACATCAAAAGCTTTTGCGAAATTTTGGCCAAGAAAATGTGATGTCCCGGCTTGTAACGCTTTTCCATCTTGCATTAATGCTTCAATGCAATAGGTATCAATTGCTCCGGCAAATCGTTCATTTTCTGTCTTCACACCCTTCAATACAGGAATTGCCATAAATTCTTCTGCAAAAGTTGAATAAACATTTAACATTTTGAGCGTTTCTTCCATAGCTTCCGCTTGAGTAGCATGTGCGGTATGCCCCTCTTGCCATAGAAATTCTGTTGTCCTCAGAAAAAACCTCGTTCTCATTTCCCAGCGTACTACATTTGACCATTGATTTACAAGAATAGGTAAGTCTCTATAAGATTGAATCCATTTTTTGTAGGTATTCCATATTACCGTTTCTGAGGTAGGACGAACAATAAGTTCTTCATCCAATTTTGCATCAGGATCAACAACCACTCCTTTGCCGTCCTCACTATTTTTCAATCTGTAATGTGTAACAACAGCACATTCTTTAGCAAAACCATCCACATGATCCGCTTCTCGGCTCAAATATGATTTAGGTATAAATAAAGGGAAATATGCATTTGAATGCCCAGTGTCCTTGAACATTTTATCCAGAGCACCTTGCATCTTTTCCCAGATAGAATATCCATAAGGTTTAATTACCATACAACCTCTAACCGCTGAATTTTCTGCTAAATCAGCTCTTTTAACCAGTTCATTATACCATGCAGAATAGTCATCTGCTCTCTTTGGTAGGCCTTTACTCATCTATAATATATTTTTGGTATGAAATTTGATACTTACCTTTCTGTGTTCATTGTAGCAAAAATAAGTTTTTGCATAAATATTCACTAAATATTTTAAAATATCGTTATCTTTAACGCAGAGTAAAACTGAAGTAAATTAAAATAGAGAAGTTATGAAAGCGCTCAAATCAACAATAAAATTATTCGTAATTGTAAGTTTAATAAGTTTCACATCAATATATTCTTCCGCCATAGCTCAGGAATACGATGATATGTATTTCAATAAATCTGATAGAAAAACAGTAAAAGTTGAAAAATCAACTTTAGTGGCAAATAATAACAAAAGCAATTCCTATAAAGAGATTACAAAATCAACAGAGACATTCTCTTCAAAAAATGTTAATCCGGAATATATTGCCAGATACAAAAGCTCTGAATCAAATCAAGTAAATGAACAGACCGTTCAAAAAAGTGATTCTTATAGCAGCAATGATTATTTTGTTGAAGGTTACGATAAGAGCACCTACGTTTCTGATTCTAAAAATAGTGAAATAAATTATGCAGCCTTAAATAAAAGGGATCAGATGAGTTCTAAAAAGAACTATGGCTCTTTTTCAAATTCAGCAATGAGATTTAGTCCTTACATGGCTATGGGTTTTGGATCGGCTTTCGGAAGATATGGATACAATCCATATATGATGGGATATGACCCTTTTATGATGGGACCTGGAATGAGCATGGGATTCGGCTCTGGCTTTGGATATTCTCCAAATATGTCATTCAATGTTGGCATGTCATGGGGCACTGGATATAATCCTTGGGGCAATAATTTTTACAACCCTTATAGAATGAGAGGTTATGATCCTTGGAGATCATCAATGTACGGGTATAACCCTTATGGAGGATTGGGATTCTCACCATTTTATGGCAGTGGATTTGGTGGATATTGTCCAACTTCAGCTACAAATTCATATTCTCATGGACAAGCTTCTGAATATAATAATGGAAGGAATATTCAATACAAACCCAGAACAACTCGAGTAAGCTCAACAAAAAATAATTCAAGATCAAATAATGAAAATTTAAGAACTTCATCGTCAAATTCAAAAATTAGAGTTCCAAGCAGGACTACTAGTACTGCAGCATCAAATGGAAGAATAAGTAGGGACTATTCTAAAGGTCAGAATGAATATTATAATAAGACAAGAAGAAGCAGTTCATCGGCACGTAGAATATCTTCCAGTAATTCTACCAGAAATGCTTATAGCAGAAACTCCAGTTCCGTTTCAAGAAGTAAGTCTTCTATAAATAATAATAAACCATCGAGAGTAGGTAATTATTCTTCTGGTTATAATAGGAGTAACTCATCTTCAAAATCTTACTCATCTCCGAGCAGGAGTAATAGCTCTAGCTATTCAGGAAGGAGTTTGTCTAGTGGAAGTAGTAATTACAGACCTACAAGTTCATCTCCTAGTAGAAGTAGTTCAAGCTCCAGATCTTCAAGTAGCAGTAGTTCTTCTCGTAGTGGTAGTCGGTAGAATTGTTAAGTTGTAGTAAAAGAATTTCTCAAAATATTCTTATGAAAGTCTTTAAATCACTTATAATAAGTGCCGGATTTGTATTGACTAATAGTTTCTGTATTGGGCAATATATTCCCGGGGCATTTGGATATAACGAGCAGGCATTAATGTTTAGTAATTATAACTACACTGGAAGTGCCAGAATTCAGGGTATTGGAAATACACAAATAAGTTTGGGAGGAGACATAAGTTCAGCGCTTTCAAATCCTGCAGGTTTAGGTTTTTACAATCATAGTGAAATGAGCATTACGCCGTCATATAATGTATTTTCGGTCAATTCCAATTACATTTCTAATCAGACCAGCTCATCCCTGGGAAAATTTAATATTGACAACTTAGGGGTAGTTTTCAACAAGTCTATAGATGAAGCAATACCAGGTAAATGGAGAGGGGGATCATTTGCCATTTCAATTTCAAAAGTAAATGAGTTCAATAGTGAAATAACATATTCTGGTTTGAACCCAAATAATGATATACTAGATTTTTATGTTCAGGAAGCAAATACTCAGAATGTCCCGGGCAATGAATTAAGTGGTATAACATTCGGAGCTTTTTCTACCTATCAAATTTCTGAATTTTCAGATGCTTATGCTAATGGAAATGATACCACATTTGTTCCTTTCTATGATAGAACATTTTTTAGCGAATTTCCATCTGATAATTTTCCTACGAACCAATCTGAAATTATCAGTACATCCGGGAGTCAAAATCAATGGAGTTTCAGTTATGGAGGAAATTTTAATGACTTTATATATTTCGGGGCTACCTTGGGCATTCAATCAGTCAGGTACAATATTGTTAAACAATACTCTGAAGTTTACCCAGGGCTTACTGGAGATATTGTAGATAATACAAAACTAACGGAAGATTTACTTTCTGAAGGTTTTGGAGTGAATGGAACATTTGGATTAATTATAAGACCTGTCAATCAAATGACCATAGGGATTTCTCTAATTACTCCCACCTATCTGTCAATGAATGAAAAATATTATTATTCGACTGAAGCCAATTACAATAACTTCGATATGTCTGATTATGGGAATTATTTTGATAGCAACTATGATCTAATCGAAAACCCCGATGCATTATATACAACATTTTTTGAAGATAACGCCACGCTTAATAAACAAACTTATGAAGAAGAAAGCTTATTTGATTATACCATTACAACACCACTCAGGCTTAATGCCGGTGCAACATTTTTCTTAAATAAAAACGGTTTTATAAGTGCTGATATAGAATATGTAGATTATTCAACAATGAAACTCAAAGGCAAAGAAGGGTCTCTTGAAAGTGACAACAATGCTATCAAGGATATGTATAATTCTGTTGTTAATGTAAGGGTTGGAGGAGAATGGAGATTAAATTCCTTTAGGCTAAGAGCAGGGTACAACTACCAACCAAGTCCATTCAAAGATGATAAAATAGAAAAAACTACTCAAGTTTTTTCAGGTGGTGTGGGCTACAGGTCAGGCAAGTTTTATGTAGACTTAGCAGCTTCATATAAACAGTTCAATAGTGTTTACACACCTTATAGTTTAGATAATCCTAACGACATACCAACATTTCGTACTAGTGCAGTGGCAATAGAAAATAACAATATGAATATTGTTGTCTCAGTAGGTTTATTTTTCTGATAAATTAATTGCCTCAATGACTTGTTTTACTCTCAAATCAATGTCATTTAAATGTTGTTTAAGGCAAATCTTTGATTGATCATAGTATATTTTTCGTCCTTCCAATTTGCTCTTTAATTCTAAATATAGATCGTCAATTGATAAATTTTTTAATAATGGCCGCTTGTGATTTGACTTTCCTGAAAGCTTATTGAACAAGTCATCTAAGGCAACATCTAGGAAAATAGTTGTTCCATAATTATTCATTAAATCCATATTATTAAAAAAGCATGGAGCTCCTCCACCTGTAGCTAATATATAATTTTCATTATAGTCCAATAAATGTAATAAGCATTGTCTCTCTTTGTCTCTAAAATATGCTTCTCCTTTTTTAGCAAATATATCTGTTATTGACATTTTTTCTTTATCAACGATTTCTTCATCTAAATCGAGAAATTTTACATTAAGCTGATCGGCTATAATTTTTCCAATAGTGGATTTACCGGATGCTGGCATTCCAACTAAAAAATATTTTTTACTAATCATTAATAATGAAAAATTAATTCGTCAATTTTCAAATTAAGAAAGTCTGATTCTTGGATCCAGCGATGCATAAATGAGATCAACAAAAATATTTATTGTTACAAATAGCATCGCTACAAACAATGTTATGCCCATTACAACTGGAAAATCCAAACTTTGGACAGCCTTAATTGTTGTAAACCCTAAACCTTTCCAGTCAAAAATATACTCTACAAAAAAAGCTCCTGCCATAAGTGATGCTAACCAGCCTGATACTGTAGTGACCACAGGGTTCAATCCATTTTTTAATGCATGCTTTAGCACTACTTTTGGCTTTTCCAAACCTTTTGCATAAGCAGTTCGAATATAATCCATGGAAAGCACTTCCAGCATAGAACTTCTTGTCAATTGTGCAATTATTGCAAGAGGCCTTATTCCCAATGTTATGGCAGGTAAAATCAAGTTTTTTAATTGTAATTCTTTACCCCTAATTGGATCATTTACCCACAACTGCCCGGTTAAATTCAATCCTGTATAATCACTTAAGTAATATCCGAATACCATAGCAATAACAATTGCCGAAACAAAAGAGGGAACTGATATACCCAGCACTGAAATTGAAACCAATAAATGGTCAATAAATGTATTATGATTAAGCGCTGCTATTATACCAAATGATACCCCCAAGACACTAGCTATTAGCATGGCTGTAAATGCAAGCCAAAGCGTATCGTCAATATTATCGAAAATAATTTCAGTGACTTTTTTATTTGTTTGGAAAGAACGCCTCAGGTATGGCATTTTCAATACAATACTTTTTGAATTAAATTCATAGATCTCTAAAAATTTATATTTCTCTTTGTTCTCTAAAGTATTTTCATGAATGGATAAAATCGAAAGATCATTTAGATACTGCGAAAACTGAATATGCAAAGGTTTATCAAGCCCCAGTTCTTCAGTAATTGATTCCCTTGTACTTATATCACTTCTTTGTCCTGCAATTAATGAAACCGGATCACCAGGCAGGGCATGAAACAAAAGAAAAACTACCACAATTACGCCAAACAAAATTAATATACCAGAGCTGATTCGTTTAACTAAAAATATAAACATGAAATAACTAATCAATTAATTCAACAATATCATCCTTGGAGGGTATATCATTATTGTGCCACTTGCCAATAACAATTCCATCTTTCAATAATATCAATCCTGGATTTGCCCTAATCATTGCCTTGATTACAGTTCCATCAGCAAAAAAATACGGCATTGCAATTTGGTATTCGTGCCTGAAGTTTTCAAATGTTGCTTCATCATTTGCTGTAATTATCCAAGAATCGGCAACTTCAGAAATAGAGCCAACTAATTTATTAATATGTGAAGTTTTATCCAGGTCAGCTTTGTTTACATCATTATAAAGTACCAAAAGCTTTACTCCGCGAAATGTCTCATTAGTGAAATCTCCATCATCATTCCATACATTATAATCCGTAATTTTTGGCTCAGCTTCGGGATTCATAAGCACCATTTCAACAAATTTGTAACTTGTATCAGTTGGATAACTTTCAAAATCAAAGCGTTCTCCATTTTTCAGCATTATATATTTGTATATATAATCTTCTGACGGCTTCATGGCAGCTTCTATATCAACTCCAATTTTATAAGGCCTAAAATCAATAATGGGTAAATGCTCTATTGAAAAATAGGCAATAAGTATATTTACTGCAAAGGTTATCCCCAAGATAACTTTACCTATTTTTTTCTCAAATACTGGAAAATAATTTTTACTCCTAATAACTAAAAATATTGATAATACTAGTAGTAAAATATCTTTTGCGAAGGATTGCCATGGAGTGAGCGGAATAGCATCACCAAAGCATCCGCAATCAGTTACTTTATTAAATGCAGCTGAGTAAAAGGTAAGAAAAGTAAAAAATACAATTAACAATAATATTGCTCTGGATGTTACCTGCATTCTAAAATTTATCAATACTGCTACTCCTAACAATATCTCCAGAAATATCACAACTAAACCAATTAACAACGCATATGGAACTAAATAATGAAATATCTCAGATATATCGCTGGAAAATACTTCAAAATATTCTTCCATTTTAATAGCTGTGCCTATTGGATCATTTAGCTTTACAAGGCCTGAAAAAATAAAAAGCCCTCCTACAAACCACCTGACTATTTTATCAGAAAATTTCATGTGTCAGATTTCAACTTTATCAAACAAAAAATTGCATAGTTCATCATATCTTGATAATTGGCTTTAATACCCTCCGAAATTACTGTCTTGCCTTCATTGTCCTCAATTTGCTTTACTCTCAAAATTTTCATTAGAATAATATCAGTAATGGAACTTACTCTCATGTCTCTCCATGCCTCATCATAGTCATGATTTTTGTTTTCAAGAAGAATGATTGTCTCCTTTACTGTTTTGTCATATAATGATTCAACCTCATCAAATTTCATTTCCATTGGAGATTCGATAGAGAGTTTCATTTGAATAATAGCCATAATACAGTAATTTACTATACCCAAAAATTCATTGGCAATTCCATCATCAATTTTTTGAATCCCCTTTTCCTGTATCGACCTAATTCGTTGAGCTTTGATCATTATTTGATCTGTAATTGATGGAAGTCTCAAAATCCTCCATGCTGTGCCATAGTCGGTCGTTTTCTTCTCGAAAACTTCTTTGCAGGCTTTTATAACTTCTCTATATTCGCTTATTGTTTTGCTGACCAAAATGACTTTTTTTTCTAAGTGTTACGATAATAATTAAAAAACTAATTGGCTTCGAAAGATAAAGTATTTTATTCAAAAAGTACACTTAACCTAAATGGAAATCTGCTTGATCTGTCCTCACCAAAAATAATGGGGATTCTCAACATTACAAATGATTCATTTTTTGATGGAGGTAAATATTCGAATGAAAAAGAAATTTATATTCAAGCCGAAAAGCTGATTAATGAAGGTGCTGATATTATTGATATTGGTGGATATTCATCTCGTCCCGGTGCAATACATATTGATAAAAATATAGAATTAAAAAGGGTATTAAAAGGAATAAAAATAATAAAGAATCTTTCAAAGAGTATCCATATTTCTGTTGATACTTTTAGATCAAATATTGCGGAAATATCCATTGAGTCAGGCGCTGGTATGATTAATGACATCTCCGCAGGTAGTCGTGATAAAAAAATGTTTCAAACTATTTCAAAATATAATGTGCCTTTTATTGCGATGCATATGGAAGGAACTCCACAAAACATGGCTAATATGATTACCAGTGAAGACATTCTTAAAATAGCATTTAAATACTTCAACAAAAAACTAGAAATACTAACACAATTTGGTATAAAAGATGTTATTATTGATGTAGGCTATGGGTTTTCAAAATCAACACTTCAGAACTTTCATTTGTTGGGTAATTTAAAATGTTTTAGGATTTTTAACCAGCCCATTTTAGTAGGTATTTCCAGGAAATCCATGATATACAATATTTTAAAGACTAACCCTGAAAAGGCGCTGAACGGTACAAGCATATTAAATACAATCGCACTACTTAAAGGGGCTAATATTTTACGAGTGCATGATGTAAAGGAGGCAAAAGAAGTAATTGATCTAATTAAATTAATTCCAAATTGACACTACTTTTTAATATAGGATTTCTTGAGATAAGCTGGGTAGATATTATTGATATTTTTGCAGTAACGCTACTTTTATATCAGGTGTATAAACTAATGAAAGGTAGTATTGCCTCAAAAGTATTTCTTGGCTTTATTTTTCTCTACCTCACATATCTAATGGTTAATGCAGCTGAAATGGAGTTGCTCTCAGCAATTCTTGGGCAATTTATGGGCGTTGGAGTTTTGGCACTTATTATACTATTTAGTCCTGAGATCAGAAAATTTTTATTACTTATTGGGAAATCCACAACATTTAGTAGAGAAAATTTTTTAAAAAATCTCCCCTGGAAAAAACAAAGCACTGAAGATCAATTTGATGTAAATCCAATAATTGATGCCGCAAAAATACTTGGAGGATCATATACTGGTGCTCTAATCGTATTTTCAAGAGAATCTGAATTGAAATTTTATGTCGATTCTGGCGACCAGATTGATGGAAAGATATCTAAAAGACTTCTTCTGTCTATTTTTAATAAAAATAGCCCTCTACATGATGGTGCTGTTATTATTCAAGGTGGGAAAATTTCTGCTGCCAGGTGCATTCTGCCTATAAGCGATCTGGAAAATCTTCCAGCACAATTTGGCCTCAGGCACAGGGCTGCTATTGGAATGAGTGAAATTACCGACACGCTTGTTCTTGTTGTTTCTGAAGAAACCGGTCAAATGTCAATAGTAAGAACGGGAAAAATACATCATAATATGTCGATCAAAGAAATTAGAAATATAATCAATGAGTACTTCCATGAAGATAAAAATATTAAGTCTGACACTCCGATAACAAAAATTGACAGTTTACTTGACGCCGAAATAAAAAATGAAACAACGGAGACAAAAGATAAATCTCAAGAAAAGAAAAGCCTAATATAATTTTATAAATTATTGAATATATAAACCTAATTTTATAGACTACAATATTTCAAATAGCCAGTCAGGCATCTTTTCACTTTTACAAAAGAAAATATATTATTCTTGAAGTGTAGAATAGTAAAGATTGATTTGTATATCATCTTTTACTGTTACAGTCTGATTTACAGTAATGATTGAATTCCACAGATTTGATTGACCAACAAGCAAATTAATATCAGATAAGGTTCCACTAGTTAATAACTGAATATAATTAGTGATATCTCCAATATATTTCCCTTCGTTTTCAGAAGCTCCTCTAATAAAGGGAATGCGGCCAACAGTTTCAAAAATCGTAGTATTATCCGTAGAATCAACTTGTCCTACGAATTTATTATTTTCATCTGCTATATATAAATCAAGTGAAGTTGAAGGACTTAAAAAGTCATCATATTTCTGGATTGGCATTACGATTTCAGCCTTGTTTATCACCAAATGTTTAATTGTGTCTATAAAATCTAAATATGTCCCAATATTTAGTTTTGTTAAAATACCTGTGCTTCCCTGTGAATAAGAGAGGCCATTATCTGTTTCAAATTCCGTGTGAAAATCAGGGATACCTTCAATTGGAGTACCAGACTTATCCAACGTGATATTATTATAATACCTGGTTATGTTTTCCCCTTCATTATCCCTTCCATCAAAAATGAAATCAAAAAATGTGGTATCCTTTAAATCATGAATATATAATCTTAAAAATGTCGATTGGCTTTCAGCGTACACACCAGTAATTAATTCATTACCCTCTTCTGGCACAAAGGCAAACCCATTAAAAAATTTCCTGAATTCAATGTTGTCATTATACGTCAATGTATCAGCTTTGGCTTGATCTAAAAACCTTATCCCTAATTCATCTGATAATTTTGCTGAAAATACAGTATCAACGATGCTAAGTGAATCAAAAGAAGACAAATTGAAATTAAAATCGCCAAGTGGTTCGGAATTATAAGGTGTTGAATTTTTTGTGAGATAAAGAGAGTCTAATTTTATCTCCTCTTTTAATTCATGTACGAATATCCTTTTATTTCCAGTGAGTTTGCTTTTTTCGCCATATAAATAGTTGACATTTATTTTTAACACTAAACTATCAAAAACAAAATCATCATTTGGCCTGAATCTAGCGGCACTAAGATATAAACTAGAGAAAGATTTTGACTGAATCTTACCAAAATCTAGTGTAGAATAACTTCCAACTAAGAATCTACCTCTTGTAATAAGCCTCCTTGTTTGACGATCAAACTCTATTCGAGTTGATATATCAGAAATTATGTCTTCATACTGAATAATTGAGGTTGAAAGTGATATTTCATTGTATTTCGCTACAAAAACGCCGTTTTCGGGATTAAGTTCTAAGCCGATCTCCCCAGGCTCCTCACATGAAATGATAAAAATGGCTAATCCTAAGATTAGTCCAATTTTCCTAACCCACAAGGTCATTGTACAAATTGTAGTATGACTCTTCGTAATTTTCGTCTTTTTCAATAGTATCAATTAGTACTTTCTCATTTTTTTCAACTGATGCAAATATTGCATTCAAGCCATTTTTGAATTCATTTTCAGATTTTATAGTCACATCTGCATACTCTATTCCCAGCTTGATAAACCCTTCATAATCTTTAGATCCCAACGATCCAAGCATATCATCTTCAATATCCATCATTTTGACCTTTTGGATCAAATCTACTCCGAATTTATAATCAAATGGAGTATCGTACACCGTAAAGACAGATTTAGCATTTTGAAAAATAGGGTCGTTTTTATAGGTAGTTTTAAGATACATAGGAATCAAACTCGTCATCCAATCATTGCAATGAACTATATCTGGTGCCCATCCTAATTTTTTTACAGTTTCTAAAGCACCTTTGCAGAAAAATATGGCTCTCTCATCATTATCCTCATAGAAATTATTTTCCTTGTCATGGAAAACGCTTTTTCTATGAAAATAGTCCTCATTATCAATAAAATACACCTGCAGTTTTGCATTTGGTATTGAAGCTACTTTGATGATTAAAGGCTTTTCTTCATCTCCTACTGAAATATTTATACCTGAAAGCCTTACAACTTCATGTAATCTATTTCTTCTTTCATTAATTAATCCAAATCTTGGAACCAATATTCTGATTTCCATGCCCCTCTCTTGCATTGCCTGTGGTAATTTTCTTACCAAATCTGCAACTTCTGATGTTTGAAGAAAAGGATTAATTTCGCTTGCTACATAAAGAATACGATATTTTGACATAATTCTATTAGCTTATTTATTTTATTAAAATTGATCACAAAAGTACGAATTTTATAGTAAAACTCAATAGATTTTAAAAAAGAAACAGTAGTTTTGCACCCTTTTTGAAAATGCTATCATGAAGATCTTTTTTGATATTCAAAATTTGCGCCAGTATATAAGGCAAATCAAGCTTAAGGAAAAGTCGATTGGTTTTGTGCCTACCATGGGGGCATTACATAAAGGTCATTTAAGTCTAATTCGTACATCCGCATCACAAAATGATATTACCATTTGTAGCATTTTTGTAAATCCAACTCAATTCAATAATCCTAATGATTTAAATAACTATCCCAGGGAATTGGAAAATGATATATCTGAATTGGAAAAAACTCAATGTAATGCTGCTTTTATTCCATCGGTTAAAGCCATGTATGAAAATGATTTCATACTAAATTTCAGCTTCGGTTATCTCGAAAATATCATGGAGGGCAAATACAGACCTGATCACTTCAAGGGTGTTGGTCTTGTCGTGACTAAATTATTTAACCTTGTAACTCCAGACAAAGCTTACTTTGGCTCCAAAGACCTGCAACAGTTAACATTGATCAATAAACTTTGTAAGGAGTTACTTTTTGATATAGAAATTGTGGCTGTATCAACAGTTCGGGAATCAGATGGTTTGGCGATGTCTTCACGGAATAATTTGTTAACCGAAAAAGAAAGGAAGAATGCTGCCGAATTGTATAAAGCTCTGAAAGTAGCAAAAAACAAAATACTTGATGGTGAAAATGTAGTTTCTGTGCAAAAATTCATCACACATTATTTTGATTCTTTAGGAACTATAAAACTAGAGTATTTTGAAATTGTGAACACTACAGATTTGAAAAGAATCACAGACAATATCGATTTATCCAAGGTGTCATTATGCATCGCAGGACACATTGGAAAAGTCCGGTTGATAGATAATATATCATTAAATTAACATAAATTTGCTTCAGGAATTTGATTAAAAAATGTTAATAGAAGTTGTAAAATCAAAAATTCATAGAGTAAAATTAACTCAAGCTGAACTTCATTATGTAGGTAGTATTACTATCGATGTCAATCTTATGGAAGCATCAAATCTCATTGAAAATGAGAAAGTTCAGATAGTAAATATAAATAATGGCGAACGACTTGAGACATATGTCATCAAAGGAGATCGGGGCAGTGGGCAAGTATGCCTAAATGGCCCTGCGGCAAGAAAAGCACAGATCGGAGATATTATTATAATTATTTCATACGCTTTAATGGAATTTGAAGAAGCTGAAAAACACAAACCAACAATCATTTTTCCTGACATAAACAACAAAATAATTGGCTAATAAAACGCGTAAACTTGCCTTCGATATTCTTAAGTACTCTGCTACTTTAGGGATTGCTTCCTTTCTATTATGGTATGTTTATAAGGACTTTTCAGTTGAAATCCTTATGAAACAAGTTAGAAATGTTAATTATTACTGGATTATCATTTCTATTTTATTGGCCCTATTCAGTCATTACTTGAGAGCTTACCGATGGAATATTCTATTGGAGCCTTTAGGGTATCATTTAAAAACAAACAGAACATTTATTGCTGTTATGGTAGGTTATTTTGTCAACAACCTTGTACCAAGGCTTGGCGAAGTTACAAGGTGTGGGATTTTAAAAAAAAATGATCAAGTTTCAATGACCTCTGCTTTTGGTAGTGTGGTTGCTGAAAGAGTATTGGATTTGATCATTCTAATTATCTTGGCTTCCATTACTTTTCTAATAGAGTTTGACAAACTAAATCAATTTGTATTGGATAAATTCAAAGATAAATTTCCGGATTCTGAATCAATATATGGTATAGCCTTCACGGCATTAGGCATAATTATTTTTGCTATCATAGTGTTATTAATTCTTTTTAGAATTTTTAGAGAGAAATTACATAAAAACTCCATATATATTAAAACTCGTCAATTTATTCTTAAAATGTTAGAGGGTTTTCTAACTATCAGGAAAATCAATAATCACTTGGGGTTCTGGCTTGCAACATTCGGAATTTGGTTTCTTTATTATTTAATGCTAATCGTTGTTTTTTATGCATACCCTCCAACTTCAAACCTGAATCTTGTCGCTGGTCTTACAATATTAATCATGAGCGGACTTGGCATGTCTGCACCAGTTCAGGGTGGCATTGGTGTTTTTCACATTCTAGTTAGTGGGATTTTGGTGCTTTATGGTGTCTCTGTAGAGGAGGGTAAAATCTTTGCTTTAATTGCTCATACTACCCAGTTCATGACAATAATGATTTTTGGAGGAATTAGCTTCATTATTAGCCTATTTATGAAACATAAATCAAGTTATGTCGTCAGTGAATAAAATTTTGTCATTTTCTGAAGCAAAAAAAAGAGTTTCCAGCTGGAGGGAATCGGGAAAAAAAACTGTTTTTTCTAATGGTTGCTTTGATATAATTCATGCTGGCCATGTTGACTACCTTGAAAAGGCCAGACAAAAAGGCGACCACTTAATTGTTGGCTTAAATACAGACCAATCAGTAACAATATTAAAAGGAAAAAACAGGCCTATAGTTGATGAAGTTTCCAGGTCGAGAGTATTAGCTGCGCTTGAATTTGTTGATGCAGTAGTTTTATTTAATGAAGAAACACCTTTGCATTTAATTAAAGCCCTGAAACCAGATATATTAGTAAAAGGAAAAGATTATGAAATCAGCAACATTGTTGGCGCTGAATTCGTATTGCAGAATGGAGGAAAAGTTGAAACCATTGAATTGACTGAGGGGCATTCTTCCACTAATGTTATTAATAAAATCAAGAATTTAAAATAAATAAAAATGATAATTATTATCGCTGTATTTTTCATGATCTTAAGCTTTGCTGTTAGTTCAAGGTTAAAAAGAAAATTTAAAAAATATTCTAAAACACCCCTATCATCCAATTTTAGTGGTAAGGAAATTGCTGAAAAGATGCTGGCTGATTATAGGATTTATGATGTGCAAGTGGTCTGTCACCCGGGGTCACTTACTGATCATTACAATCCAGCAAATAAAATAGTTAATCTTAGCGAACCAGTATTTCATGGAAGAAACGCCGCTTCAGCTGCAGTCGCATCGCATGAATGTGGCCATGCCGTTCAACATGCTACTGCATATAAATATTTAGAAATGAGATCGGCTCTTGTGCCTTTGCAAAATGTAAGTGGTAAAATCTTAAATATCATTGTGATAGCTAGCATTTTTGGCGGGTCCATGTTCTACTCTGTTTTTCCTACTGATTTAGTATTATTGACAATTATAGGTGTCTATTCAGTATTAACTATCTTTTCAATTATTACCTTGCCCGTAGAATTTGACGCAAGCAAGAGGGCATTACAGTGGATTGATTCCAATGGCATTGTAACAACGCAAGAACATGATATGGCCAAGGACGCCTTGAAGTGGGCATCACTCACATATGTTGTCGCTGCACTTGGATCATTAGTAACCTTGCTATATTTTGTCTCTATATTTTTAGGAGGCAGGGATTGATTCAAGAAATATTAGTAACTTATACTTATACTGAATCAGGTAAAGTATTTTGGTGATTCAAAGACAAAGAACATCTCTCACCATTTCGTAATTGTGATCAACTTATACGATTATAAAACCTACAATAGCAATTGATAATATCATTCAATACAGTTCAATTACTCACAATTCTTAGCTAGAATAACTTGCGATAGTTTGGTTTTGACACAATCTCAGATTTGAAATAATCCGTGATAATGCACTATTTAGCTTATAGTGTTTTTATATAATTATATTGTACTTTTATTATACAATGCTTGATTTTCAGTCATATTTTACTCAATTTTGATGTGCCCATGCAAAACTAAATAAAAATTATAGTTCTAATTTAATTGTATAATTCTTAGATGGAAGATTATAACAAGATTATTGAGTCATTGAATGTTCATTTTAAAAAAGCTAATAATATTCATATCACTCAACCTATCACAATTGAAAATTATTATGATGTTGAAAACACTGTTGTAAAATTAAACAACGGTGAAATTAGGTTTGGAGATAAAAACGAGCTTGTCCAAAAAGGAGATATCCTATTTATTCCAGGTGGCAAAAATGTATCGGTAACATTTGGTACTGGCAAATCTATTAGTTTATCCAATGATGAATTCATTTCAAGAAAAGAAAGTTTTTTTAAAAGCGTTGACCTTAATATTATTAAAGAAGAAGTAATTGAAAGCTTTACTTATGTAAATTTTGACGCCAAGGTTTTCGACTCTGTCAATTTTTTTGCATCTCTAGATATTCCTCCATTCGTAATACATAATAATGCGAAAATTAATCCTGCCATTGAGACAATTATTGAAGAAACAACATCAATAATGCCAGGGCATGAACGAATAATTAAATTAATTACTGACCATCTTGTTGTAGAAATAATAAGATATGTGATTAAAAATCAATTATTTGTTGAGCAACTTGCTACAAATAGCACATACTTTAAGGACCCAAGACTAATAGATATATTCGCTTATATCAAAGATCATCTGAACGGCGATTTATCAAATAAAAAATTAGCATCCGTTGCAAATGTATCTGAAGATTATGTTGGTCAATATTTTAAAATGTTGACAGGTATAAATCCTCAAGATTATATTGAGTATCAAAGAATGGAGCAAGCTGTCAGCCTGCTGAGAACATCGAAGAAAAGCATAATGGAAATTGGTACTGAAGTTGGCTATAAGGATACTGCTTATTTTTGCAGGAGATTTAAAATGATGTTTGGAATTCCGGCTGGGAAAATGAGAAGAAGAGATTCTCTTATGAATGTATAACCCCAACACTGTTTATTTGGTCACGAATATTGGCCGCTTTTTCTATAAAATTACTGTTTTTCTCTATTGCTGTACCAACAACAACCATATCTGCTCCAGATTTAAACACCGATTCGATTTTTAATGAGGAATTTATTCCTCCCCCAACAATCAAGGGTATGTCTATTGATTTTTTAACTTGCATAATCATCTCTGACGGCACTTCCATTTTAGCTCCGCTACCTGCATCGAGATAAATTAACTTCATACCTAACATTTCTCCAGCAATTGCCGTACACACTGCAATTTCATTTTTATTTGTTGGAATTGGAGTAGTTTGACTTATATGAGCAACGGTGGTATTGCTATCATTTCCAACTAAAATATATCCAGTTGACAGCACTTCAATATTTGAATTTTTAAGTACTGGGGCTGCACTTACATGTTGCCCAATTAAAAGATCAGGATTACGTCCAGAAATTAATGAAAGAAAAAGCAATGCATCGGCAGACTTATCAATATGCAAGTTGCTCCCAGGAAATAAAATCATTGGAATCTTCGAATTTTCCTTTATCAATCTAACTGTTTCACTTAAAGAATCATTTACTAAAAGACTGCCTCCTACAAAAAGGAAATCAATGCAATGTTTTTCACAAGTTTTTAGTAGATTTTTGAGCGATTCCTCATTTTTTATTTTATCAGGATCTATTAAAACAGAAAGTGACTTCTGGTTATTTTTATCTCTTGTGACAAGTGATGATAGAATCTTAGTCCTGCGCATTCTCAGTATTTTTACTAATAGAATTCAACTTCTTCTTGGCCGACTTCATAATTAGCTCAAACGCCTGTCCTGATAGTTCACTAAATAGTTGATCAAAAAATCTTTGGTATACTCTATTAGATTTTGGTCTTCGATATGAATTTTCACTTTTTACTTCCTTGCCAAAAAATCCTTTCAATATTATTGCCGAGAATATTAGTCCCGCTCCAATGCCCAAAGTGATTTTTCCCAAATCTGCGATTTTAGATTTTGACACCGTCAATTCATCATTAATCTCATCTTGAATAAGATGAGATTGCTTCTCGAGTAATTCTATTTTTTGCTTAATTAGTGTCTTGTTGATCGCTGTCTTGCTCATCGTCTTGTTTTGTCAAAGTCTCACTAAAAAAAGTTTGAAACAAATGGTTAGTAAACATTCTATCCTTCAAAACTATAAGAAGAATGCAAATAAATAAATAAATTAAACCAACAAGCCCAAATCCCATTGGAGTGCTATCAAAAATATTGCTGAAGAAAAACCCAAGTGCTAAGCTAAAGAAAAGTACCATTATCAATCCAAAAGATAAGATTAATGCCACAATAGCAAAGCTTGAAATTATACCAACTAATTGCTCTTTGACCTTTAGCTCGTAGATCTTTAGTTTCAATTCTATAAATTTTGACAGGCGATCAATCACCTTATCAAAATTCAGCATATCAAATATTTTGTTTTTGCTCAATTGGATGAATTTTGAATAGTAATCAAATTTAGCACTTAATAATTGAATTTTAAATAAAATTTCAGACTCTCTATCTACCAGCTTTAGATAGAAAATTTCATTTATTTCTAAACTTAAAGAATGTATTGACTTAGATCTTTATTTTTAATTAATTCTGACAATTTCTCTTCAACCATGTCTTTAGTTATAATTATCTTGGCATTTTCGCCTATGACATCAGGTACGTCAAAAAGGAATTCGTTTAATATCTGACTCATCACTGTATGCAATCTTCTTGCCCCAATATTTTCTACTTCTTCATTTATTTGAAATGCCTTTCCGGCTAGCAATTCCAAGGCATCTTTATTAAATGATATCTCTACATTTTCAGCATCAAACAAAGCTATGTATTGCTTTGTCAATGCGTTTTTGGGTTCATTTAGTATCCTTATAAAATCATCCTTAGTCAAATTATTCAACTCGACACGAATAGGAAATCTACCTTGAAGCTCAGGAATTAAATCAGAAGGTTTGGAAACATGGAATGCCCCCGCTGCAATAAATAGTATGTGATCAGTCTTGATTATCCCATATTTGGTACTAACTGTACTTCCTTCTACAATTGGTAATAAATCACGTTGTACACCTTCTCTGCTTACATCCGGCCCCGATCCCTTTTTAGAATTTCCAGCAATTTTATCGATTTCATCAATAAATATAATCCCTGAATTTTCTGCTCTTTCGATTGCCTCATCTTTTACCTCATCCATATCAATGAGCTTCGAGATCTCTTCCTCCATCAGTAATTTCCTTGCATCTCCAATGGTCACTTTTTTCTTTTTAGACTTTTTAGGGAGCATATTCCCAAGCATTTCTTGGATATTTATCATCGAAGATTCATCCATCATTCCACCGCCTATCATACCTATCCCTCCGGCATTGGCTTGTTTGACACTAATATCTATTTTTCTATCTTCAAGCTCGCCATTTCTTATTTTTTCTCTAAATCTCTCTCTGGTTTTTTCGTTTAATTCAGCATCTGATTTAGGAATTTCTGGGTTATCGGATACTTGCTGGATTTTTGGTATTGTCGTGTGATTTACGGGTGGGATCAGGGCATCAAGGATAATCCTTTCTACATTTTCCTCCGCTCTCTCTTTAACAGTTTCTTTTTTTAAGGTCTTTACAAGATTTATGCTATGTTCGACCAAATCCCTTACCATACTTTCAACATCCCTGCCTACATAACCCACTTCAGTAAATTTTGAAGCTTCCACTTTTGTAAAAGGAGCCTTTGTAATTTTAGCTATTCTTCTCGCAATTTCTGTTTTTCCAACTCCTGTAGCCCCAATCATTAATATATTGTTAGGAATTATATCACCTTTAATTTCGGTTTTTACATTCATTCTTCGCCAACGATTTCGCATGGCAATGGCCACATTTTTTTTCGCACTTTCCTGCCCGATTATATATTTATCAAGTTCCTCTACAATCTGTCGCGGAGTTAAATTACGCTCTTCAAACCCTTTCATATATGCTATTTTAATATTATAATTTCTATTGTTTCAATGAGATTTTAATCTGATAATTATCAACTATCAATTTTTGCAATGTTAATTTTGGTTTACAATTCCATTGGATTCCTTAATTTCAAATATCATTGGATCTTCTACCATTTCATTTAGCAAAGCTAATTCAATAACCTCATCAACAGTTTTGACAAAATGAATTTTTAATGACGCTAAATATTGATCGTCAATCTCGTCAATATCTTTTTTGTTCTTTTCACAAAGAACGATCTCCTGTATGCCCGCTCTTCTCGCTGCAAGAATTTTTTCCTTTATACCTCCAACCGGCAACACTTTACCACGAAGTGTAATTTCACCAGTCATAGCCAGTTTTGCCTTTACCTTTCTCTGAGTATAAACTGAGGCAAGCGATGTGAACATAGTGACACCCGCAGACGGCCCATCTTTTGGCACAGCACCGGCCGGAACATGAATATGAAGATCATAATTCTCAAATACGCGATAATCTATACCCAACTTGTTGGCATTAGATTTTAAGTAAGATAGTGCGGCCATAGCTGATTCCTTCATTACATCTCCAAGTTGTCCGGAGAGGGTAAGCTTTCCTTTGCCCCTATTTAAGCTGGATTCGATAAAGAGTATTTCACCCCCCACTTGTGTCCAGGCCAAACCAGTAACTACGCCAGATGTGTGATTGTCTTCATACAGCTCTTTGTCAAATACTTCTATTCCTAATATATCTCTGACTTTAGCAGGATTTATTCTTTTTTGATATTCGTCTTCCATTGCCACTGATTTGGCAACATAACGAATCACTTTTCCTATCAATCGCTCAAGACTACGCACTCCTGACTCCCTTGTATAATTTTCAATTATTTTTACAAGGGCTTCATTTGTAATGGTAATATCCTTGGATTTAAGACCATGTTCTTCTCTTTGCTTCGGAACCAGATGCTTTTTTGCTATCTGAACCTTCTCTTCCATGGTATAACCGGTAAGTTCAATTATTTCCATTCTATCTCTAAGCGCCGGCTGGATGGTGTCCAATGTATTTGCCGTCGCCACAAATAATACGTTAGAAAGGTTGTAATCCAACTCCAGATAGTTATCACTAAAGGCATTGTTTTGTTCAGGGTCCAGCACTTCCAATAGGGCTGAAGATGGATCTCCACGAAAATCTGAGCTTACTTTATCTATTTCATCCAGTACGAATACTGGGTTAGCTGATTTCACTTTCTTGATATGCTGAATAATCTTACCAGGCATGGCCCCAACATAAGTCTTTCTGTGACCACGTATTTCGGCTTCATCATGAACACCTCCAAGGGACATCCTCACGTATTTCCTATTCAATGCCTTTGCAATAGACTTACCCAAACTCGTTTTACCAACACCAGGAGGGCCGTAAAGACAAAGGATGGGACCTTTTAAATCATTTTTTAGTTTTCTAACAGCCAGAAACTCAATGATGCGTTCCTTAATTTTTACAAGACCAAAATGATCTTTATCCAGAATTTTTTGAGCTCTTTTTAGATCAAAATTATCTTTTGTAAAATCATTCCATGGAAGGTCAACCAAAAATTCTACATAATTCATTGCAACAGGATATTCTGCCGCCGCAGTATTCATCCGTAATATTTTATCACACTCTTTTTCAAAATGCTCCCTAATCTCTGGCTCCCATTTTTTCTTTTTAGCTTTTTCCTTGAGTTGCTTCAATTCCTGATCCGGCCCTTCATTTCCCAATTCATCTTGCAGGATCTTTATTTGTTGTTTTAAAAAGTAATCTCTTTGTTGCTGATCAATATCAGAGTGTACCTTATTCTGAATTTCACGTTTCAATTCCAAAACCTGAATATCTTTCATCATATATTCCAACAACAAAGTAGCTCTTTTGGTACCATTATTAATCTCAAGGAGTTTTTGCTTATCATTTACATCTGCACTAAGATTTGATGACAGAAAATGAGTTAGAAAGCTTGGGCTTTCGATATTGTCAATAGCAATTTGTGCTTCCTGAGGTATTTCAGGATTAAGCTTCAGTATTTTATTGGCTGCATCTCTTATCGAATGAAGAATTGCTTTGGTTTCTTTCTTATTCTTAGTTGAAAACTTGTCTTCGAGATAATTGACTTTAGCAGTCATAAATGGTTCTTCATTTATGCTCTCTTTAATCTCAAATCGCTGCTTACCCTGAATTATTATTGTAGTATTTCCATCTGGCAAAACAAGCATTTTAATGATTCTTGCGACTGTCCCATGACTATAAATGTCTTTAAAACCAGGCTCTTCAATTTTATTATTTTTTTGAGCTATCACACCAATTATTCTGTCCCCTCTGTAAGAATTCTTAACCAGCCTGATCGACTTTTGCCTTCCCACGGTGATTGGAATTACAACACCAGGAAATAGTACAGTATTCCGTATTGGTAATATTGGTATTTGATCTGGTAGTGGGTTTGTGTTTTTCCCTTCATCATCTTCTGGTGCAATCAATTGAATCAATTCACCTGAATCATCTTCACTAAAATTTGAAAAAGTAAGTACTGTATCTAATTCCTTATTTTTTGCGCTCATATATTCATTCCCTGCCATATTGGCATCTTTATATCAAAATATTTAAAAACATTATAAGGGCTCAATCCTTATGCCAAAAAATAATGCTCCAACATGGATTTGGTTAAAAAATAAAATTATGACATATTTAGCTCAATAAATCCCATATTGATAATATTTTTTACCGCTCTGCATGTACCCCGTTAGGACTATAATCTTTTTATTTTGTGCAATTTTCACGATTAACACCAATGGTATTTGCCAGAAAGAAAAGAAAAAAAAGAAACTCAAAAAAAACGCTCCCCAGGAACAGTTTGATGCAACTAAAATTGAAGAAATATTCCAATTTAAAAACGTAAACAAAATTCCTTTTTACTATAATGAAAAGGAACTAAAGTCCATTGAAATAAAGGAAACGGCTAAAAACTGGGAGAGATTATATATCGAACTTGGCAACTATATCGCAAAATTTGGCATTCAAAATTTTTATAAAGACACCTATTTTCTGTGGAGATATGCCAAACTAACAGAGTTGTATGGCACGATGGAAAATGCGGAAAAACTTTATAATCTTGTACTGAAGCACAATCGAGATGATATTGAGTTGGAGCGACTCGAAATATATTATGATTCCATCAGCAAAGGCGAATTGCAAAAGTATGTTCCTATTGACTATTACTATGAACTTGTAGATTATAGAAGAAATGTAGATACTCTTAGTCCACCCAGGGGTTGGCAAATAAATATGGGTCATTTTATCAATTCTGAGTATTCAGATTATGGCCCCGGACTGGCCTTGGATGATAAGACACTCATATTCACTTCAAAAAGAAACACTATACCGTATGGTCTGGATACTAAACAAAACGAAGACATTTATTACAGCACCACCGAATTTGATCAGTGGGATTATGCAAAGCCAATCAGAGAGTTAAATACTATTCACAATGAGGGATCTGTTTGTCTGGGTAAAAATGGTAAATTACTATATTTTGCGCGGTGCGATGCTCCGGATTCCTATGGGAATTGCGATATCTATGTTTCTTCTTTGCAGCCCGACAGCACATGGGGACGAGCCACCAACCTGGGCGTAAATATAAACAGCCGCTCCTGGGATTCGCACCCATCACTAAGCCACAATGATGACACACTTTATTTTGCATCTGATCGTATTGGCGGATTTGGAATGGCAGATATCTATTTCACTTTCAAAAATAAAAAAGGCGAATGGACTCCTGCTCAAAACCTTGGCCCCATAGTCAATAGTCGAAATAGCGAAGTCAGCCCTTTTATTCATCCGGCCCATCAAATAATGTATTTCAGCTCCAATGGATATGTGCTCAACTTTGGTGAATTTGATATTTATAAATCAACAAAAAGACAGGGTGTTTGGCAAGAATCAGACAATATTGGTCCTTTGGTAAACGGCGCAGGAAGCGAGTTTTATTTTACTATCGACGCCAAAAGTCAGAAGTTGTTTTATGCAAGATCTATAGAAAATGACCTCAATAACCTTGATTTATATTCTTTCCCGCTTCCCATGGGCGCACAGCCTTTGGCCTCAATAAATCTTACTGGATCTTTATTGGATTCTAAATCCGGAGATCCATTTGAGAGAGGTATAGTATCTATCATTGATATGGGAACAGGAATTGAAGTGGCACCAAAATATTTAAGCAGTGAAGGCAAATTTGCATTCAAACTTATCAACAACAAGCAATACCTGCTAATTATCCAGGGAGATGAGTTTTTCAGAGTTGAAGAAATATTCTTTTTGGACGGGGATATGGAGTTAAATATGGTGACAGAATCAATTACGAGTAGATTAAAATTTGAATCAATTGAATTTGACAATGGGTCTTCGGAGTTGAAAACGAGTATGTACACAGACTTAGACAAACTTGCAGATTTCTTATTGGACAATCCGGATTTCAAATTAAAAATAGCCGGACATACAGACTCTGAAGGTAGCTACAATTTTAATATTGATTTGTCGATGGACAGAGCAAATGCCATTGCAGAATACATTATTTACTTTGGAAACATCTCCAAGGCAAAGATAGAAACATTCGGTTTTGGCAGTTCACAGCCAATTGTTGAAGAAAAAACCGAAGAAGATAAGGCATTAAATCGCAGAGTAGAATTTGAATTGTACAGACCCTCTCGAGATGAATTGAAGAAAATGCGACGAGAAATCAAGGAGGAAGATGATGACGACTGGTAAAAATTATCTTCAGCTGCCTGATTTTCTACTTCCGCTTTTAAAAAAATTCCTGGATAATATCATTAAAGAATGCAAATACCATCAGCCCCAATAGTAATACCATGCCTACTTTTTGAGCATTTTCGAGAAATTTATCCGAAGGTTTTCTTCCAGAAATAATTTCATACATCAGAAAAACGACATGACCCCCATCTAAAGCAGGGATAGGCAATAAGTTCATAAATGCCAATACCATGGATATTAGACCAGTAAGTGTCCAGAATCGTACCCAATCCCAATTGACACCAAATGTTTTCATGATACCTATTGGGCCGCGAAGAGATTTTGTTGGAGAAAGATCTCCACTGAACATTTTTCCGAATGCTTTAATATTTACCCAAACTACGCTAAATGCCCTATCAGTCCCTTTTGGTACAGATTCTAAAAAGCTATATTGTACCTTGGTTGGTTCCAGAAGGCTAATAACTTCAAAACCCAAAATAGTATCTTTCCCAACCTCCACATCAATTAGTTGATTGGTAAATTCAGTCATTTTTTTGTCAGTTGGTCTTTTAATTTCTAATGATACTACCTGTCCTGCATGCTTTGCAAGTTGCTTTTTGAAATCATGATAAAAATTCACTGTAGCACCATCAATCTGTTCTATTCTATCCCCTGGTTTCAGGCCTGCTTTCTCAGCTCCTTTACCTTTGGAAAGCCCTCCAACCATAAATTTGTGGATAGGTTCAACAAACATATTTCCTTTCTCCTTGCCTGAAAAATTTTCAATGAAATTTGATGGGATAGGCAAATCAATCTTTTCATTACCTCTCATTACGGTGTAGTAACTGTCGCTTTCCAGCAAACGATTGGGGTCTCTGATGTCTGAGAATTTTTTAAATGTTTCGCCATTAATAGCAATAATTTTATCGCCTGTTTTAAACCCCAACTCGTCGCCCAGCCTACCTGACACTATTCCGTTTTTATTTACCTCAGAAATAGAATAATAGGTTTCGCCAAGAGAATAGGTTAGAAAAATAAATATTACAATTCCCGTGATCACATTCACGATGATGCCTCCGAGCATTACGATGAGTCTTTGCCAGGCAGGTTTTGACCTAAATTCCCAGGGCTTAGGTTCTTCTTTCATCGCTTCGGTATCGAGAGATTCATCAATCATTCCTGTGATTTTCACAAAACCTCCCAAAGGAATTGCGCCGATTGAGTAAACCGTCTCACCATATTTGAACCCAAATATTTTTGGAGGAAAGCCAAT
>VAPM010425491.1_pt1 | contig 26473 bp, 20 predicted proteins | sample 3395091 | NCBI WGS metagenome assembly VAPM01 (sample SAMN08290445, study PRJNA428436) | hydrothermal vent metagenome | isolation source: Deep-sea hydrothermal vent chimney 3 | place: Pacific Ocean: Juan De Fuca Ridge
ATTCTTCGGCTCAGGATCTACGCTAATACCTCTCTGGTGCTGTTGTCGGGTCTGTCCATGAAGCAGGCCGTGGGGACCTCGCTGGCCATCGTCTCGGCGAAATCCTTCGCCGGGCTGGCCGGGTATGCCGGCGCCGTCGCTATTGATTACACCCTGATGGGAACATTCACCGCCGTCGCCGTTACCGCCGGCGTCGTCGGCGGATATGTCTCGACACGCATTTCCGCCGCTTTGCTGAAAAAAAGTTTCGCGGTGTTTCTTGTGCTGGTGGCGACGTATATCGTGTTCAAGGAATTTGGCGGCTGACGGGGCATCGTAGTTTTGGCCGGCAACACCGGTTGTGGATTCCCGATATCTGGTTCAGACTGGCGCCTTGTTTTGGATGGAGGTGGCGACGGTTATGGCGACTACGCGAACGACGTGCAGGTTGTGTCTGGTAAGGTGTGGCATGGTGGTCGAAACGGCAGACCCGCCATCGGACACGGCGGGTCCAGCGGCGGCGAATTCGGGATTCGGCAAGATCAAGAAATTTATAGGTGATCGGCAGCATCCGCTGAGCAAGGGGTATCTTTGCGTCAAGGGCAAGGCCTCGGTCGATATGATGGAGGCGCCGGATCGCATTATCTATCCGCAAAAACGGGTTGGCGAGCGTGGCGCCGGCCAGTGGCGGCGGGTCGGCTGGGACGAGGCGCTGGAGGATATCGCCCGGCGGATGAACGCCATAAAGGACGAGCATGGGGCGCGCGCGATAGCCGTGCAGGCCTTGCCGCCCAAGGAATATTACGCCTACGATCTGTTCCTGGAATCCATTGGCAGCCCGACTTTTTTCAAGCACGACGCCCACAACTGCTTCACGCCGCAACTGATGTCGGACGTGCTGACCTACGGCACATTGGCGACTTACATCAATTTCATGGATGTGGAGCAATGCGACACCTTCCTGCTGTGGGGCGTTAACCTGACCGAAACGAACGGCTCCAAGGCGGTGCGGGTGAAAGACGCGGTGCGCAAGAATAACGCCAAGACCATCGTCGTCGACCCGCGCCCGACGCTGTCGGCCAGGCAGGCCGACCTGTGGCTGCGGATCAGGCCGGGTTCGGACGACGCCCTGGCCATGGGCATGATTAACTGCATGATAGAAAACGGCTGGTACGACAGGGAATTTGTCGAACAATGGACGGTCGGCTTCGAAAACCTTCGCGAACGCGCCGCCGAATACAGCCTGGAGAAAACATCGAAGGCGACGTGGATCCCGGCCCCGGACATTCTGGAAGCGACGCGAATGTTCGCAACGGCCGAGAAATCGGCTCTTTATACTTTCATCGGCGCCACCATGGGCGGCAATTCCATTGCCACCTTAAGGCTTATGGGCTTCCTGCCGGCCCTGACCGGCAGGATCGATCAAGCCGGCAACAATTGTATTTTAAAGCCGGTCGCCATGCGGCTGCCCAGTTACTATCGACCGGGCGCCGCCGACCACGACGCCGAACGTCTGGCCGAACAAATCAGCGCCGATAAATTCCCCCTGCTGTCCGGGGCGACGGCGTTGACCGCGCCCTATCCCAATCCGTCGCATGTGATCGAGGCGATTCTGACCGGCCGGCCCTATCCGGTGCGGGCGCTTTGGACCAACTGCAATCCGATGGTCGGGCTGGAAAACAGCTACAGGGTGCTTGATGCCCTTAAATCGCTCGACCTGCTTGTCGTGTCGGATATGTTTGAAAGCCCGACGGCGCATCTGGCGGACTATATCCTGCCGACCCCCAATCACCTGGAATCGGACGCCATCACCGAATATGCCGGGTTGAATATGATTTCCGCCCGGGTCAAGTGCAGCGAACCCCGGGGCGAGGTCCGCGAAGAAGCCGAAACGGTCATGGAAGTGCTGCGCCGCATGGGCTATGGCGATAAACTGCCGGTCCGTGATTACCGGCAATTACTGGACTATCGGCTGGCCCCGCTCGGCTTCGATTTCAAGGAGTTCGCCAAAATGGGTTCGTTTATCGGCCCCGATGAACGCGGCAAGCACGTTAGCGGAAAATTGCGCCCGGATGGTGAGCCCGGCTTCAACACGCCGTCGGGCAAAATTGAATTTACCTCGTCGCAGCTGGCCAAATACGGCTATGACCCGTTGCCGGCGGTGGCCGAACCAATGTTCAGCCCGCTCGATGCAAACGGCCAGGCGAGCGCCCTGTCGGCGGATTATCCGCTGGTTCTGGTCAGTGGTACCCGCGCCGTCGAATATTATAGCTCGCTTGGTATTTCGATTCCCCGGCTGCGTAAACGGCGGCCCTGGCCGGGCCTGGAAATGAGCCCGGAAACCGCCGCCGAATACGGCCTGAGCGACGGTGACTGGGTGCGCATCGAGGCCCCGACCACCGAGCACACAATCGTTCGCAAGGTCACCCTGCTGCCCGGCATGGACCGCCGTGTCGTCAACGCCGAAGGGCTGTGGTACATGCCGGGAGAAGACTTGGTAACCGGCACCCTGAAAGTCGGGGCCAACGTATTGACGCCGCTGCGCGACGATCTGGACCCGGTCATGGGCGGTTCGACGGCGCGCTGCATACTGTGCCAGATCACCAAGGTCGAAGATCAGGTCCAGGCCGCCGCCGAGTGATTGGATTGGTATCAAATCATGAGGTCGGGCAGCCACTTGCTTAGAGAAGGAAAGGCGATGATCAGAATCAGGGCTAGCAGCATAAGGCCCATGAAGGGAATTGTTCCCCGTAGAATCTCGCCGGTGGTCGAGCCCGGTACCATACCCTGAATGACGAACAGGTTCAGGCCCACCGGCGGCGTAATAAGCGCGAACTCCATAAAAATACACATAATTACGGCGAACCATACGGGATCGATGTTCATAGCAAGTAGGATCGGATAAATGATTGGCAGGGTAATGAGGGTGATCGAAACGACTTCCAGGAAATCACCCAGAAACAAGAATACGATACCAACCATCACGATGAAACTGACCGGCGAGAGGCCCATATCACCAAGCGCGCTAATGATGGTTTGCGGCACCTGAAGCATGGTCACGATATGACCAAAAATTTTTGCACCGATGATAATAAAAAAGATCATGATGGTGGTCTTGATGGTCTTGAGCAGAATATTCTTCAGGGTTTCGAAGTTGATCTGCTTAATGGCAAAAGCGACAAACAAACTATAGACGACGCCGACAGCCGCTGCTTCGGTGGGTGTGAAAACGCCGGTGTAGATCCCGCCGAGTATGATTGGCGGCAGCAGCAAGCCCCAAAATCCCCTGCGCACCGATTCCCACTTTTTACGCCAGGTAATTTGGCTCTCTCCCCGGTAGCCTTTCATCCATGAGTATACGACTGCGTAGGTCAGGAAGAGGCCCGACAACAGTAGGCCAGGGATAATGCCGGCAATGAATAGTTTGCCGACCGACACGTCGGTCAGTGAACCGTACAAAATCATAAATAGGCTTGGTGGGATCAAAATACCGATGGTGCCGCCGGCGGTGACGATTCCCAGGGAGAAGGGACGGGCGTATCCGGAACGCAACATCTCGGGCAAGGCGACCGAACCGATAGTCGATACCGTCGCCACGCTGGAACCGGAAATAGCCGAAAATCCGGCGGAAAAGAACACCGTACTAACGGCAATGCCGCCCGGCCAGGTACCAAACCAATCCCGGATTATCCGGTACATGTCTCCGCTAACCCGCGCGCCGACCAGGATGTTTCCCATCAGAATGAAGAGGGGTATAGCGATCAGGGTGAAACTGTTTAGGCTTTCATATATGATCGCCGGCAGTGCGGGCAGAGCCGAAATTCCCTGTATCCAGAACATCATGCCAAAGCCGCTGATGCCCAGGGCGAAAGCGACCGGAAACCCAAGGCCCATCAGGACCAGAAAAAAAATGATCAATGCGGCGGTCATTGATTGATGCTGCCTTCCTTGCGCAGTAAGCTTTCACCGGCGAGCACCAGCGCCTGCACGGCGACCAGCGTTGCCCCCAGGGGTATTGCCGACAAAGGCAGATAGAGCGGGAAGCGCAGCACCGACATGGTCACCTCGCCAAATTCATAGGCTTCGATGCATGCGACACCACCTTGCCATGCGACGAGGCCGAAAAAGGCGCCGACGGAAATATAAACACCGAATAAAATGCCATGCCGTAAGGCGGGCTTAAATTTCCGCACCATGACATCTACGGTAATGTGTCCGCCTTCCCTAAGGCAATAGGCGGCGCCCAGGAAAGTTGCCCAGAATACCGCGTAGGTGGAGATGTCGATGGACCAAGTTGTCGGTGCGCTAAACACGTAGCGGGCGACTATCTCGAAAAATGTTACGCCGCACACCAGCAAAAGCAAAAAGCCAGAACACATTGCGCAAATCGAGACCGCGCGATCGAACAAACCTTTCACGCTAACCTCCGATGGTGATAAAACACGAAGAAGACCGACGCCAAAGACCCATAGCCGCCAGCCTTCCTGTGATTAAATCTAGCGAATCAGCTTGAGGATATTAACGCCGTCCGAACCGGTGCGTTTGATGTAGTCCTTTTTGACGGGCGCCAGGGCGCTCCGCCAGACCGCGCGTTCGGCGTCGCTCAGGATGTTGGTAGTAAGTTTTTTCTCGATTGTGGCGGTGTAGGCGGAGTCCTTCTTTTCGACAAGGTCGATGATGCGTTGTTCGCTATCCGTTGCGGCCTTTTGAATGATCGACTTGATGTCATCGGGCAGCGAAGCCCACTTCTTTGCGCCGATCATAACCGGCCATACCGAATAAGAAGCTGACGTGATTGTAACGTATTTGCTCACTTCGAACCACTTGCGGCTGACGATGGATCCTAATCCGGTAGAAGCTCCGTCAATCGTTCCCCGTTGTAGCGCCGTATAAACCTCGGAAGATGACATCCGTAAGGGGGAGGCGCCGAGGGCCTTGATTGCTTCGACCGACATCGGCGTATTGCCGCGAATTATGAGCCCGGCAAAGTCCGCAGGCATTCGTAGTTGGTGCTTGCTGTTGATGATAGCAAAGCTATCGCCATAAGCGCCGAACGATAGAATCTTGATGCCCTTGGCCAACGCTTGCTTGCGAATAATATCGCCGACCTTGCCGTTCCAGTATTTTTGGATGGAGCGGTAGTCGGAAAACATGAATGGTATGTCGAAAACGTCGATTACGGGCACCATCCCTGACATCGCGCCGCCGTAAATGATCCCCATATCAAGCGCGCCCGTGCGAATGGCGTTGACCATAGCAGAGCCTTTGTAGAGCTGTCCTGCAGGATAGATTTCAATTTTAACCCGACCGTTCGTTCTTTTCGCTACGATGTCGGCGAAACGTTGATCCGCCTGGGTTAGATGGTGCTTTAACGGCATTTGCGTGGCGTAACGCAGGACAAATTCCTGGGCAGAAGCGGATCCCAAACCGCCGGTTAATAGAACCGTCAGGCTCAAGGCTCCGATTGTCAAATACTGCTTATATGTTTTCATTTCGTCGCTCCCTGTAATGCCAGTTGCTTTCTGGGCGTTTATCTTACCGGTTGAGGTGATCGGATTTACCGATTTTCACCCCATTCCCCAACCAGTTTTTTTCTAGAATCGAACGCTTGGGGTTGTCTAATTGATGAAATACTTTAAGTTTAGTCGAACATTTAGTCGAACATTTAGTCGATTATAATGTCGGTAATATTTGGAGTCAATATGGGGTGGAGTAGACCGTCGTGAAACAAAGAACCGTTTTGTCGCTTGAGCAGGCGCTCTCGATGACGTATGCGACGTTGCGTTTTGTTCATCTCGGCTGGCGCGTTATCAGGCTTGAGGCTACGCCTATAAGCGGCGGCCTTGAGCCCGGTGACCCTAATCGCTACGTCGGGAAGGATATCGCCGAGGTCGATCGCCACGCCTATTACATCGCCCCCAACGTCGGCAAGGAAGCCATTGCCCTCAACTTGAAAACCTCCGAGGGCCGCGCGGCGCTGCATCGCATGGTGCGGGAACTGGAAATCGACGTATTTTGTTGTAACACGATCCCAAGCCGCTATGAAAAACTCGGCATCGATTACAAAACGTTGTCCGATATTAAACCGGACATTATTTGGGCCGGTATTTCGGCAATGGGTCCTGATCATCCGGATATTCCCGGCTACGATCCCATGATTCAGGCGATGGCCGGGTACATGGAATTGACGGGCCAGAAGGATGGCCCGCCGACATTATCTGGCATTCCCCTGATCGACCTGAAGGCTGGTGACGAAGTTTACGCAAATGTAATTATGGCAATCGCAGAACGCCTAGAAACCGGCGAAGGAAAACGCATTGATGTATCGATGCTACAGGCGGCGGCATCATGGTTGATAACGACGCTACCGTTAATAGACATGGACTGCGGACCCGAGGAAATAACTCGCTGGGGCAATGCCCACCGGAAATATATTCCAACCAATATCTATCCGACCAGTCGTGGATACATGTACATAGCCATCGGATCCAATGCGCAATGGAGGCGCCTCACGGATACCTCTATGTTCCGGTCTGTAGGCCGTGATGAAAGGCGCGAGTTGGCCAGTTTCCGCTATAGCGAACGGGAACTTATCTATAGTGAAATCGGTGCAATTACATCGGCTCATACCGGGTCGGAAACTGCGGCAGTATTGAAGCGGGCTCAAATTCCACACACTCGGATTAATAGCGTCGAGGACGTTCAGGTGCTGGATGCAATCAGCCGGCGGATGACTAAAACCGCGCTACCGGACGGTAGGCAGGTTAGAATGCAGCCCATGGCCGTTGATTTGGAAGGTGCGCCAATGGATTTTTCACTCGCGCCCAGATATGGTGAACACAGCGTACGAATCCTGCGGGAAGCGGGATACTCTGAACGCGACTGCCGGGCGCTGCTCGAGAAAGGAATCGTGGCCGGTCCTCCTGGTGCCGGATGCGATTTGCGTGAGGTCACCGCAAATTGACACGGCCCCAGCTTTTTTTTGCAAGGCATCGGTTCGCGTATGAAAATGAGAGTCAATGGTATCATCTAACCGTAAACATGAATCCGGCAGTGCGGTGGCGGGAAGCAAAACATCCGCTGTTCAAACCGTCGTCGATACCATTTTGTCCAGGATACGCGAGGGCTACCTGATCCCGGGGCAGCACATCATCGCCCAAGACATTATGGATGAACTCGGTTTAAGCAAGGCGCCAGTTAGGGAGGCCATCCATATTCTGGTGGGTGAGGGTGTGATGGAACTGGTGCAGAACCGAAGCGCCAAAGTCCGTAATATGACGCGGCGAGACCTCATCGCATTTACCGAAGTATGGTCGGCTGTCGGCGGCGTAAATGTCCGGTTGGGCGCTAAACACATCCATGAGAATGGGAACAAGGAGCGCGCCGAAAAGCTTCTGAAGAACATCGTCAAGACGGAAAAAAATCGGGTGCCGCTGGAATTTTTTACAGCCGTTACCGAATTTCATACGGCGCTTACCGAGATGTCGGGCAACAATTATATTAGGGACATCATTACCCGCGCCCATTTTAGTTATTTTCACAGACATATAATGTTGACTTTTCCCGGTCATCATTGGCGGCGTCATATATCAGCGTTCGAAAAACTGGGGAAGGCCGTTCTGGAAGCCGATGGTGATGCGGCCGAACGCCACTACCGCAAGCACATGCGGTGGGTGGTGAAGCATCTGCAATCTGAAACCAAGTAGATTATAAATTCCGACCAGATCAACAACAAAACCGACCGAACCACCGGCGTCCGGTTTCAGGGCGAACCGAATGCTTTAGGTTTTGATATCCGGGTGGCGCACGACGTGCACCGAACAGTGGGCATGACGAACCACCCGGCTGGCGACCGAGCCCAGGAAATAATTCGACAGTCCGGGATCGTGAGAGTGCAGCACGATAAGGTCCGCATTGATCTCCGATGCCTGCTCAAGGATTTCGGTCGCCGGCGCTCCCTCGCGGACAACCACCTCGGAACAACCATACTGCGCCGCCAGTTCGCGCAGTTCTTCCACCGCTTCGGATTTTCGTTTTTCCGGCAGGCCGTCAGGAATTTCAAGCGAAATATAACCGGATATCGGCTCGACCACATACATCATGACAAGATCGCCATCCATCGTTCCGGCAATGTCCTGCGCGGTCTTCATGCAAATATCGTTACCGCCACTTCTGGCGATATCCACCGCAACCAGTACTTTTTTGTTCATTTGCTTCTCCTGCTATCGGGATGCGCCGGCGGCGCCTGTAAACATACGAGACAGCCCCTTCGTTGCCATCCGTACGCTATTACAGCGACGCTTCACCCGAGCGTCAATGACATAGATCATACGAGGCTGCCGTATCGCGAAGTCCCATTTGTAATGCGGAACGGTACGATAAATATCCTAGAATAAAATCCGATCCGACCAGATCATGAACAGGACCGACAGGGTGGCCACCGATATTGCCGTCGAGATCATCACGGCGGCAGACGCCTGACGCACGTAAACATCGTATTTGCTGGCGAACACGAACACCGTGGTGCCGGTCGGCATGGCCGACAACAGTACCGCCAGGGTCAGCCACATGGGTTCGTCGGCGAGTAGCCACAGGGCCAGGCCCCAGGTGATCAGCGGCTGCGCCAGCAGTTTGGCGACAAGAATCCACGAGATTTCCCGCAGGTCCTGATGCAGCGGCTTGCCGACCAGGAACAGGCCCAGCGCGAACAGCGCGCACGGCCCGGCGGCGGCGCCCAGGACAGAGGTAAAGGTGGCGACCGGGGCGGGCAGGTCGAGGCCGGTAAAGGACCATGCAATACCCATGGCCGGGGCCAGGAACTGTGGATTCTTGAACACGCCGCGGGCGACGTCCAGGGCTATTTTCAGGGAACTGCTGCGGCGATTCTGGGTGATCTCCAGAATGGTTATGGTGCCGACCAGCAAAACGGAGATATTGATCACCGTGGCGACCACGGCGGCCGGCGTCCAGTCGGGGCCGAAGGCGACGATGACCATGGGCAGGCCTATGTAGCCTATGTTGCAATAGGCGCTGGCCAGGCTGCGCATGGTCCCGTCGGTCAAATTCTGGCGGAATATCAGGCGGGCCGCCAGGAAGGTGGCGGCGAAGATAATAATTTGGCCGCCGCCGTAAGTCAGCATGAAGGGCAGGTGAAAAATTTCCGCCGGCGCCAGCCGCGCCATGGCGTGAAAAAGCAGCGCCGGCATGGCGACATAAAATACGAACCGGTTCAGGGCCTGGCTGCTTTCTTCGCCCAGCACCCGGAATCGACCGGAAAGATAACCGGTCAGGATAATAGCGAAGACGGGGAAAACAATATTGATGACGGCTTGCATGGCGCCATCCTATAAGAAAAGGCGTCGCCATTGAAACAAAGGACCAGACCGCATGACTGACAGTTCCGCACCGGCCATCGCCTTCATCGGGGTCGGCCTGATGGGCCACGGCATTGTCGGCAATCTGCTCCGGAAGGGTTTTCGGGTCACGGCACTGGAGCATCCCGGCAATCGCCCGCTGGACGACCTGACGGGGTTGGGCCTGCGGACCGCAACCGGCGTCCGGGCGCTGGTGGGGCAAGCCGATGTGGTGTTTATCTGCGTATCGGGATCGCCGGAAGTGGAAGATGTCATGCTGTCGCCCGATGGCGTGCTGGCCGCCATAAAGGTCGGGGCGATTGTCGTCGATTGTTCCACCGCCAAACCCGAAAGCACCATTGCGCTGGCCGGAAAAATCGCCGCCGCCGGGGCGCGAATGGTCGATGCGCCGATGACCCGGACGGCGAAGGAGGCCGAGGAAGGCCGCCTGAACGTAATGGTCGGCGGCGATGATGAAAGTATTGAAAAAGTGATGCCGATGCTTCGAGCCTACGCCGAAAATATCTATCGCTGCGGCGCGGTCGGAGCCGGGCATAAGCTGAAACTGATCCACAATTTTCTGTCGCTGGGCAATGCCGCCCTGGTCGCCGAAGCCGTCACCTGTGCCGAAAAAGGCGGCGTCGATATGGCTACATTCTGCGAGGTGATGATGACCGGCGGCGGCGACAGCATCGTTTTCCGCCGTTTGCTTCCATATATCAATGACGGCGATGACGGCAGTTTTCAATTTTCCCTGGCCAACGGCGAGAAGGATTTACGCTATTATGTCGATTACGCATCCGGGCTGAAGGCGCCGCGCCAAAGTGCGCGGGCGCTGCACGGCGTTTACGATGATGCGGTGAATGCCGGACTGGGCGGCAGCACGGTGCCGCATTTGATCGACCGCATGAAAGAGGCTTCCGGGAAATGACGGAGCGATCCATACAGGCCGCGGCAGATTCGACGATTATGGCACCAGGACCCGAAGTATAACGATGTGCGGAATATTCGGAATTATCGCCAAAGAAGGCGCCGCCTGCGATGGCGCAACCTTTCATCGGGCTATCTTGCAGCTGTTCAAGCTGTCGGAGCCCCGAGGCCGCGAGGCCGGCGGCCTGGTTATTGCCGCCGGTGACCAGGCTACGGTATTCAAGCGGCCCATGGCGCCTACCGCCATGCTGCGGTCTCCGGATTTTAAATCCTTCTTCCGGGCCAGCGAAACCGCCTACCGAACCGGCCAGGCGCACGCCGCCATCGGCCATTGCCGGCTGGTTTTCAACGGCACGGAAACCGTTATTGGCAACAATCAGCCGGTGATCTCGACCCACTGCGTCGGTGTCCATAACGGCCTTATCACCAACGATGAGGAAATCTGGCGGGACCACGGCGACATGGTTCGTACCCTGGAAACGGATTCCGAAGTGGCCTTCCGGCTGATCGATCACTACACCGAAAAATCGGGCGATCTGGCCGCGGCCATCGCCCGGGCTTTCGCCGAATTTTCCGGCACCGCCTCGCTGGGGTTTTTCCGCAACGACGCCCGGGTCATGGCGCTGGCTACCAACAACGGCTCGATCTATACCATGGCGCTGCGAGAGGCCGGTATTTTCGTCTTCGCGTCGGAACGCCATATTCTGGAATCGATGCTCGCCAGGGGGCCGCTTGCGGGCGGGTCCGGGAAGGCCATGGTCGAGCAACTGCCGCCGTCAAGCGGCATGATTATCCCGTTCGACGATGCCGCGTCGCAATCATTCGATTTCGACCGGACGGTCGTGACAAAGGTCGGGGTTTCGGCGGCAACCGTGCTCAGGTTTGCCGATCGCAGCGATCATCTGGGCGAATTGAAACGCTGCACCAGATGTATCCTGCCGGCCACCTATCCATTTATCGAATTCGATGACGACGGTGTCTGCAACAATTGCCGTGACCACACGCCACAGCGCCCGGCGGGACGGGACGCGCTGGAAGAAATACTCGTAAAACACCGCCGCACCGATGGCCGACAGGATTGTATCGTCGCCATCAGCGGCGGTCGCGACAGTTCATACGGCCTGCACCTTATCAAGAAGGAACTGGCCATGAACCCGGTCGCCTTCACCTACGACTGGGGCATGGTGACCGACATCGCCCGGCGCAATTCGGCCCGCATGTGCGGCGAACTGGGGGTCGAACATATTTTGCGGGCCGCCGATATTCCGGCCAAGCGGCGTTATATCCGCAAAAACATCCAGGCCTGGCTGGCCCGCCCCCGGCTGGGGATGATTCCCCTGTTCATGGCCGGCGACAAGATGTTTTACCATTACCTGCGCCAGTTGCGGAAAGAGACCGGCATCGATCTGGTGCTGTTCTGCGCCGGTAACGAACTGGAAAGAACCGACTTCAAGGGCGGCTTCGCCGGCATCCGCGAAAGCGCCCATGGCCAGCGCCTGTTCGGCATGTCGTTATACAACAAGGTCGGCCTGTTCGCCTGGTATGGCGCCCAGTATCTGCTAAACCCGCGCTACTTCAACGAATCGTTCATCGATACCATGTGGGCCTATTTTTCGACCTTTATCGCGAAGGATGATTTCACATACCTTTATCATTACCTGCCGTGGAATGAAGAGCAGATAAACAGCACCCTGATTGGCGAGTACGGCTGGGAAACGGCGGCGGACAGCGAAAACACCTGGCGCATCGGCGACGGTTATACCTCGTTCATCAATTATATCTATCACGCCGTCGCCGGTTTTTCCGAATACGATACCTTCCGTTCGGCGCAGATCAGGGAAGGCCTGATCGACCGCGACCGGGCGCTGGCGCTGGTGGCGAAGGACAACGAACCGAAGATGGATGTGTTATACGATTTCGCCAGGCACACGGGGTTTAATCTGGAAGAGGTGCTGACCCGGATCAATTCCATCGATAAACTTTATTAAGCGCGGTCATGGCCCGGCTCGAAAAAAAGTTCCTGACCGACACCGCCTGGAACTACGGCGCGTTCGCCCTGATGGCGGCGGCCGGGGTGATCCTCAATTTCTTTATCGCCGCCTGGTTCGGGGTCGAGACCCTGGGCGTCTTCAACCAGATCTATGCGCTGTACGTGGTGACGGCGCAATTCGCGGTGATGGGCAGCCACGATTCGGCGCAAAAACATGTGGCCGGGCTGGATCATGATCCCGGTCAGGTGAGCATCGTTTCCGCCGCCGCCCTGAGCCTGGCGGCCGTGACGGGTGTGCTGGTCGCCGTATCCGTTTACCTGCTGCATGACCCTGTAGCCTGGCTGCTGGACAGCCGGGCGGTCGGCGACGGCATCGCGCTGGCGGCGCCGGGGCTGTTGTTCTTCGCCCTGAACAAGGTGCTGATGGGGGTGCTGAGCGGAACCAGACGGTTAAAACCCTTCGCCATCGCGCAGGGTTTGCGGGTGGTGGCGATCCTGCTCAGTTGCCTGGTCATCGCCTGGCTGAAGCAACCGGGGTACATGCTGGGGATAAGCTTCACCATCGCCGAGGTGGCGCTGTTTCCGCTGCTGCTGTTTTTTGTCCGCCCGCGCCCGGCCCATTTCGGTTCCGGCGTCGCCTTCCGGCAGTGGTTCAGGGCGCATATGCGGTTTGGCGGCAAAGCCATGATTAACGGCTTCCTGTCGGAATCCTACATCCGTGTCGATATCCTTATGCTCAGTGTTTTCCTTAGCGACTTCGAAGTCGGCGTTTACAGTTTTGCCGCCCTGTTCGTCGAGGGCCTGTTTCAGGCGCCGGTGGTGGTGCGAACGGTCGCCAATCCGGAACTGGTGCGCCTGCTGCTGGCCGGTGACAAGGACAGGGTGATCGACTTTTGCCGCAAGGTGGCGGCGATGAGCACGGCTATTTTTATCGCCGCCGCCGCCGGGGTGCTGTTGGCGTTCCCTTACCTGGGGCCGTTGTTTCCCGATAACCTGGTGGCGCTGAGCCGGCCGCTATTGTTGATTCTGGTTGGCGGGCTGGTAGTTTTTTCAAGCGTAATTCCGCTCGATCATATTTTATTGCAGGCCGGTTATCCCGGTCGCCAGAGCCTGTTGATGACACTCAACGTGATGGTTAACGTCGTTCTCAACCTGGCCCTGATCCCCCTGTTCGGGTTGTATGGCGCCGCCGTCGCCACCGCCATCGCCTTTGTGTGCGCCAGCCTCGCCGTCAACCTGGCGGCCCGGCGCTGGCTTGGTTACCGCCGGGGCCTGTTTTTGCATTGACAATAAAAAGCGGGGCCGCACTTTCGTGTGGCCCCGCTTCAAAGCGCTTGGGTACGATGAACGGCGGACTAGAAGCCCATACCGCCCATACCGCCCATGCCACCCATACCGCCCATGTCGGGGGTGCCGCCACCCATGCCGGGCTCGTCCTTGGTCGGGGCATCGGTGACCATGGCTTCGGTGGTGACCAGCAGACCGGCGACGGATGCCGCGTCTTGCAGGGCGGTGCGAACGACCTTGGCCGGATCGATGATGCCGGCTTTGATCATGTCGGTGTAAGTGCCGGCCTGGGCATCGAAGCCCATGGCGCCACCCTTGCCTTCAAGCAGCTTGCCGGCAACCACGGCGCCGTCGACGCCGGCATTTTCGGCGATCTGACGGATCGGCGATTGCAGGGCGCGGCGAACGATATCGACGCCGACTTTCTGGTCGCCATTGTCGCCATCCAGCTTGGCCAGGCATTTGGTGGCGTACAGCAGGGCGACGCCGCCGCCGGGCACGACGCCTTCTTCGACCGCCGCACGGGTGGCGTGCAGGGCGTCATCGACGCGATCCTTGCGTTCCTTGACCTCGATCTCGGTCGCCCCGCCGATCCGCAGAACGGCGACGCCGCCGGCCAGCTTGGCCAGACGTTCCTGAAGTTTTTCACGATCATAATCGGACGACGTTTCGTCGATCTGGGCGCGAATCTGATTGCACCGGGCAAGAATGTCTTTCTTCGAGCCGGCGCCTTCGACGACCGTGGTTTCTTCCTTGGTGATCTGAACCTTCTTGGCGGTGCCCAGCATGTCCAGCGTGACACTTTCCAGCTTGATGCCGAGATCTTCGCTGATTACCTGACCGGAAGTCAGGACCGCGATGTCTTCCAGCATCGCCTTGCGGCGGTCACCGAAGCCCGGCGCCTTGACGGCGCAGACCTTAAGGCCGCCACGCAGCTTGTTGACGACCAGGGTGGCCAGCGCCTCGCCCTCGATGTCCTCGGCGATAATCAGCAGCGGACGGGTCGACTGGACAATGCTTTCCAGAACCGGCAGCAACGGCTGCAAGGTGGAAAGCTTGCTTTCATGGATCAGGATGAACGGGTTTTCCATCTCGCAGGTCATCTTGTCGGCGTTGGTGACAAAATATGGCGAGGTGTAACCGCGGTCGAACTGCATGCCTTCGACGACGTCGAGTTCGGTTTCGATACCCTTGGATTCCTCGACCGTGATGACGCCTTCGTTGCCGACGCGCTCCATGGCTTCGGCGATCTTGGCGCCGATGTCGATGTCGCCATTGGATGAAATGGTGCCGACCTGGGCTACTTCGGCGCTGGTCGAAACTTTCTTCGAACGTTTCCGGATGTCTTTGATGACGGCGTCAACGGCCAGGTCGATGCCGCGTTTCAGGTCCATCGGGTTCATGCCGGCGGCAACGGCCTTGCAGCCTTCGCGGACAATCGACTGGGCCAGCAGGGTCGCCGTGGTGGTGCCGTCGCCGGCTTCGTCGTTGGTCTTGGAAGCGACTTCCTTGACCATCTGGGCGCCCATGTTTTCGAACTTGTCGGCGAGTTCGATTTCCTTGGCGACGGTAACGCCGTCCTTGGTGATGCGCGGTGCGCCGAACGATTTGTCGAGAACGACGTTGCGGCCCTTGGGTCCCAACGTGACCTTGACGGCGTTGGCGAGAATATCGACGCCGGCGAGCATGCGCGCCCGGGCGTCGGTGCTGAATTTGACTTCTTTAGCTGCCATTTTTCTGTATCCTTAGCTTTGGATCAAACCGCCTTCAGATGAAATCATTTGATTGCGGATAATTTGATCGATTCCAATAAGTTAGAGCGACCTAACCGCCCTTACCGGGGGCGGCTCGTTCCAGAATTCATTCGCGGAAAGAATCGCCTATTTCTTCTTTTTCTTGGAGGGTTCGATAATACCCAGAAGATCGGATTCCTTCATGATCAACAGCTCTTCCCCGTCAACCTTGACTTCGGTGCCGGACCATTTGCCGAACAGCACCATGTCGCCGGCTTTTACGTCCAGGGCGGCGATCGAGCCGTCTTCGCGGCGGGCGCCGGAACCGGCGGCGACAATCACGCCTTCCGAGGGTTTTTCCTGGGCGGTATCGGGAATGATGATGCCGCCGGCGGTTTTTTCTTCCTGCTCTACGCGCTTAACCAATACGCGATCATGCAGAGGCCTGAATTTCATCGTGCATACTCCGTTAAAGTATTGAGATATAATAAAACTAGGGGATTGTTAGCACTCTCCCCTACCGAGTGCCGACGATATATGGGGGATTGCCCCGAATGTCAAGAACAAGCCCGAAAAAATCGGCTTTTTTGCCGCCCGGACGGGCCGTCTGAAGCTATTCCAGCAGCGACGGGTCGGCGATGACATCGGCGACCCTGAAGACCGTGAAATAACGGCCCCGGTAAGGCTGGTTGAAGGCGCTCGGGCTTTCCGTCGAAGGTTCGCTGTTAATTACGATGATGCGGCCATCGGGATTGGCGGCCAGCCAGTCGGGCAGGTCGGTGGCATCGTTGCCGACCACGGCGATGGGCGACTCGAGCCGGCCCAGGAAATTAAACTGACCGTGATATTTACCGACATAGGCGATTGCCACACCCCGTTCCTGCCAGGCGCTCAGTTTCTGTGAAATTGGGCGCAGGTCATAGCGTTCGGCCAACAGCGGCCTGATTGCGTGATGGGCGACGACAACCAGGGCCACCGACAACAGGCAGAGCGAAGCCAGCCGGGCCATCAGCGAACCGCGCCCGCCCATCCTGTCCAGCAGAAGCAGCGCCAGCGCCAGAATCGACAGGGCGATGCCGGGGTAGGGGTTTAGCTCACCGGCCCAGGTCGGCAGGTCGAACACGGCGCTCACCGGGGCAATCAGAAACAGGCCGGCGCCGAAAATCAGGAACGACAGAACCGGCAGCAGAATGCCCGACCCGCTCCATTTATTGATCTCGCCCGGTGCCGCCCCCGAAGTGGCGTCGTCCCGTTCGGTCAGCAACCGCGCCAGGATCAGCGCCAGGGCCGGAAATACCGGCAGCAGATAATGGAATTGTTTGCCGCTGATCATCGAAAAGACGAGCAACGCCGGGGTCAGCCACGCCAGGCAGAACCGCAGGCCGCCATCGCCGAAAATCCTGAACAGGTAGCCAAGCGAGCGCCAGGCCGCCGGCCACAGGGTCCAGGGCAAAATCAAGGCCGGCAGGGCCGCCAGATACCACCACCAGGGTTCGCCGTGGGCGAAGGAATCGACCATGCGCCCCGCCGACTGCCCCCAGAATATGGCGTCGCGGTATTCCGCGCCGCCGGCGATACCGGCCGGAATGGCCCAGGCCAGGCCGATAGCGACGCCGGCCAGCAGCGCCAGCCCGGTTTTTACGTACCATTGCTTCCATCCGCGTTGCCACGATTGCCCCAGCGCCTTGCCCCAGGTCGGGGCCAGCAGGGCCGGTGGCAGGGTGGTCAGCAGGATCGCTGGACCCTTGGCCAGGATGCCAAGGCCAATGGCGATGGCGAATATGTAGAATCCCGCGTTGGAATTTCGCCGCCAGGCGCCGAGTAGGCCGTTCATGGCCAGCAGGGCGCAGAAGGCGAGGATCATGTCGAACATGGTCAGGGTGGCGAACAGGGTCCAGAACAGGCCGCCCAGCAATATCAGCGGTGTCGCCCCGGCAATGGTCGGCAATTCCGGCCACAGCCAGCGCCCCAGGCGGGCGCTAAGCCACAGGCTGGCCAGACCGAACAGCGGGGCGACCAGCCTGGGCCACCATTCGTTAAGCCCGAACACCCCCCAGCCGGCGTTTATCAGCCAGAACAGCAGCGGTGGTTTGTGGCTGTAGGCGGCGCCGTTCAGGTGCGGCACCAGGTAATCGCCACCGAACCACATTTCCCAGGCGACGGCCAGATAACGGGTCTCGTCGACCGGCAGAAACGGCCTGGTTTCGATCGCCGTAGCCATCAATAAAAGCCACATGCCGCCCCAGATCAACGGCGACAGGGAGGTCAGCCATGATTGCCGTGGCGGCCCGGGTACGGGATGCTGGTTTCCGGTATCTCCGGTCATCGGGCCCGGTCTTCCGCTTGCGGCGGTTCATGCCCGACCCCCAGTTCCCGTTCGACGTTGTCGTCGAAACTTTTGCCGTGGCGGTATGTCCGGTACAAGTAAACCCCCATCGCCCCGGAAACCACAAACAACAGCACCGATACGCCGATGCGCAGTCCCGGTTCCAGCGCGATGCCGCTGCCAATCAACGCAAAAATGATCGTTTGCGGCAGGTAACCCAGGGCGGAACCGGCGACAAACGGGGCCCCGCGCACGCCCGACACTCCGGCGGCCAGATTGGTCACCAGATTGCTGCCGACTGGCAGCAGCCGGATCAGCAGGGTCATGGTCAGCGGGTTGTCGTGCAGGAAATCGTCGATCTTGCGGACTCTGCGGGGAAATCTCGAGGCCACGAAATCGCGGCCGAGGACTCTGGCATAGCCGAAGGCGGCGATACATCCGAGCGTTGTCGCCAGCAGCCCGAGCGCCGTACCCAGACCGAAACCAAATGCGTAGCCTCCCAGAAAACAGATAATCTGGCGGGGCAGACCAACCCCGGTAAAAAGAAACCCGATGACGACAAACAATACCTCGCCGGTGATGCCCCGGCCCCTGATCTGGGTGTCGATCCAGCTTTCGTCGATCGCCGATCCCAGGCCGCCGACCTTCAGGGCGTAGCCCAGGGCGATTAGCGAGACGATCAGGATTATTCCGCGCAGCCATATGCGGGGCGTCATTTCGGCGTGACCTCTTCGACCACCGGCCGCCGCGCCCGGCGCTGCAACCAGATAACGCCGATCAAATCAAAAATGCCGACCCACAGGCGGTCCATGGTGCCATATTTCGATGCGCCCCGCCGCCGGGGCCGGTGGTTGACCGGAATCGATTCGACCCGCCCGCCGGCGCGAATAATCAGGGCCGGCAGGAACCGGTGCATATGATCGAAACGGGGTAGGTCCATAAAGGCCGAGCGGCTGAATATCTTCAGCCCGCAGCCGGTGTCGGGCGTGTCGTCGCCAAGCAAACGGGCCCGTACGCCATTGGCGATTCTGGATGAAATCCGTTTGATCCAGCTGTCGCGGCGCCTGGCGCGGTGGCCGGTTATCATTACCCGGTCGCTTTTCGAATCGGCCTGAAAAGCCTTCAGCAGGGCGGGGATATCGGCGGGATCGTTCTGGCCGTCGCCGTCAAGGGTGGCGATCAGGCCGGCGCGGGCGGCTTCGACGCCGCTGATGATAGCCGCGCTCTGGCCGCAACAACTGCGATGGCGCAGCACCCGCAGCCGGGGGTCGGCGGCGGCCTGTCGCAGCTTTTCCGGCGTGCCGTCGGTCGAGCCGTCATCGACATAGATCATCTCGAAGTCACATACGCCGGTCAGGGCGGCGATAATTTCAGCGGTTAGCGGGACGACATTGTCGGCCTCGTTGTGAACGGGAACGACGACGGCCAATTGCGGGGTCTGTGTGGTCATTGCGGGAAAAAAACCGGCTGCATTTTCGCTAGAATATATAAGTCCGGACCCTAACACCGGCCGGCCTGTTCCTCAAAGTGCTTTAATATGGCCGCCGGAAACACGATAACGGTTATTGGAAAATTCCCTTTATGACAGCTTATACCAAGGATCACTGATAAAGACCCACTTGACCTATGACCGCGAGGCGCTGGCCGGCGACGGTCTGGCCGTCAACAGCCGGGTTCCCGGATTTGATGCCAGGCGATTGCAACTTTTCCATGAAATGATTCATATCGAATCCGGTGATCTGGCGGCGACCAATGACGTTATGCCGTTGCACGTGGACATGACCGACCGTCGGACCGCCGGGTTCCCGAAAGCCGTCCTCGACAGGATTGGATCGGTTTTTCAATCCGACCGGCAGCTACGGCCTCCGGAACGGGCCGGGCGGACAATCAAAATTCCCCATACGTCGCGATAAGTGATTTTTCTCTTGGACTTGGCCACGGTATGGTTATGCTCGCTTGTTGTGATGGGGATATAAAAAGGTAGGGAATAAATGGAGACGCTTGGACGGGCGACGGACCTCGCCAATTCCGCATTGACCATGATGCGGGACAAGGGGATTCCACCTAACCCCGGAAACTTCCAGATCTGGTACAATTACTTTTCCGGTCAGGACCCCGACCTGCGGCGGGCGCTGGATATCCTGCTTGGCAACAATCAGGAGTTCACCGAACGGCGCAACCACGAAATCTACGAAAAATTCTTCTCGCTGGCTCAGGAAGGCGCGGCCATCGAAAGCGCCGCCACCATGGCCGAGACCGAACTGAACCGGATCATGAAATATCTTGGGCTGGCCGGTAACGATGTTAGTGAATATGGCGAGGTGCTGAAGAATTTTTCCGGCGCCATCGATGAAGACACCGGTTCGGAAAACCTGAAGCAGGCAATCGAGGGCGCCCTGACCGCGACCCGCGAGATGGAGCAGAAAAACAAACGGCTGGAAGAAAAATTCAACGCCTCGTCGCGGGAAATAAATCGCCTTCGTGAGGATCTGGAAAACATGCGCCAGGAGGCCATGACCGACGGCCTGACGGGCATTGCCAACCGCAAGCTGTTCGATGCCGAATTGCGCCGCGCCGCCCTGGACGGCATGGAAAACGGCGATCCTTTATCGCTGCTGATGATCGATATCGATTTCTTTAAAAAATTCAATGATTCCTTCGGCCATCAAACCGGCGACCAGGTGCTTAAGCTGCTGTCGGCGACGCTTTTGTCCAGCGTCAAGGGCCAGGATACCGCCGCCCGTTACGGTGGCGAGGAATTTTCCGTGATCCTGCCCGGTACCGGCATCGAAGGCGGTATCAAGGTCGCCGAAACAATTCGCAACGGGATCGCCAGGAAACAGGTAGTCAACCGCAAGACCGGTGATATCCTGGGTCAGATCACGGTGTCTATCGGGGTCGGCGAATTTGAATTTGGCGAGCCGTTGTCACAATTGATTTCGCGCGCCGACAAGGCGCTGTATGTGGCGAAACGAACGGGCCGCAACAAGGTCAATTCACAAAACGACCAGGAATATGTCGAAATGACCTTCGACAACTAGAGCATTCCCGGGTTATTGTGAACCATTCTGACCCTGTTATTTTGTCCCGTGACGTCGTCACGCATCTGACTCGATACTCCGCATCGCGTTGCGATGCGCTCCTCGTCACAAAATAAAATAACAGGGTCAGAATGGTTCACAATAACCCGGAAATGCTCTAGGGATCATCAATAACCCATAAAATGTCACGGCTTTTGTTCAATCCCGCCGATCAGTTGCGCCGTATCGCCAAAAACGATCAGATCATCCTGATTTTACTGGCCCTTGCTATCGGCGCCGTGACCGGCGGCGGCGTCATTGTTTTTCGCGAAGCTATCGACGGTATGCAGGCGCTGTTCTTTGTCGGCCTGGAAGGATCGCTGTTTCAAAAGGCGGCATCCCTGCCGTGGTGGGAAGTGATTCTGGTTCCCACCGTGGGCGGCGCATTGATCGGCGTCGCCTGTAAATACCTGATGCCACAGGGGCAACCGCAAGGCCTTGCCGATGTGATCGAAGCCAGCGCCCTGCGCGGCGCCCGCATGTCGGGTCTTGTGGCCCTGAAGGCGGCGATAATCAACGCCGCCTCGATCGGTTTCGGGGCATCGGTCGGCCGCGAGGGGCCGGCGGTCCATTTTGGCGCCGCACTTGGCAGTTGGCTGGCCAATTCCCTGCACCTGACCCGTTCGGTGTCGCGCACGCTGTTAGGTTGCGGCGCGGCGGCGGCGGTGGCGGCTTCTTTCAACGCGCCGATAGCCGGCGCCCTGTTCGCCTCGGAAGTGGTGATCGGCAATTACGCCCTGAGCGCCTTCGCGCCGGTTGTTATCGCCAGCGTTACCGCGACGGCGGCGTCGCGGTACTATTTCGGTGATTTCCCGGCTTTCGCGATCCCCGAACACTCGATCCAGTCACTGTGGGAATATCCGGCATTTATCGGCCTTGGCGTGGTCGCCGGGTTGACCGCCATGGCGTTTATGAAGGGGACAATGACGGCGAGCGACCTGTCGTCGCGTCTGCCCGGACCCGATTGGCTGAAACCGGCGGTCGGCGGGTTGGCGGTCGGCGTAATAGCGGTGTGGTTCCCCCATGTTCTGGGGGTTGGGTACGGGGTCACCGGAAGCGCCGTGATGGCCGCTTTTCCGTTCGGTATGTTGCTGGCCATACTGCTGGCCAAAATTACCGCTACCGCGATAAGCATCGGTTTCGGTTTCGGGGGCGGCGTTTTTTCGCCGTCTCTGGTGATCGGGGCGATGCTGGGCGGCGCTTACGGAACGGTTTTTACGCAACTGTTTCCGGCTATTTCCACCGGCACCGGGGCTTATTCCATTCTTGGCATGGGGGCGGTTACGGCGGCGGTGCTGGGGGCGCCCATTTCGACCGCCCTGATTATCTTCGAAATGACCGGCGACTACGCCCTGACCCTGGCGCTGATGGTGGTCGTGGTAATCGCCTCGCTGTTCACCCGGGAATTCCATGGCGGTTCATTTTTCTCGTGGCAGTTGGAACGCCGTGGTCATGACCTGCGCGACGGTCTGGAAATGGCGTTACTGCGTAATATTCCGGTCAAAAGCGTCATGTCGGGGACCGGTGAATTGGTGACCGCCGGCGTCGGCATGCCTGAAATCAGGCAAATGCTGCAAGGATCCGATGCCGGTGAAATTTATGTCGTCGATGACGACGGTGTCCTGTTCGGCACCGTTACGCTGGCCGATATGAGCGAATTCGCCTTCCACCGGGAACTCGACCAACTGCTTACCGCCAGCGATGTCGCCCGCCGCCGGCCGCCGGTGCTGGCGGCCGATGACAACCTGGAAACGGCGCTGAAGATTATGCGCGACAGCGGCGAAGATTATCTTGGCGTCGTCGAAAACCGCGAAGCCATGACCTTCATAGGCTGCCTTCGTAAAAGCCGGGTGATGGATGTTTATAACCGGACCCTGATCGACAGCCAACGGGAAGAACGCGGCTGGCGCTGCGGCTGATTTATACCAAGGATAACTGATAAAGACCCATTGAGATCGTCACAGCAGGCGTTCCGCAGGGGCGTTTCCGACCGTTCGGGCCGGCGGTTGCGTCGCACAGCCGGTCAGCGTGAAAATTACAACGATCACGACAACGTTAAGATATCGCCAGTTGTTGAAATTGGCCATGGGGACGACTATAGCGTATATCCAGCGTAAAGTAGGACAGGAATGATTACGGATTTTCAATGCACATAAGACTGAATCATATCCTGTTTCTGGGATTTACCCTGATTTCCATGGTTCCCGTCATCCTGCTGGCGTGGTGGATGCAGCAATCGGCGCTCGACAAGGAAATCAAGGCGGTCAAGGAAAAGCACCTGCTGGTCGCCCGCAACCTGACCGGCGCCCTTAACCGCTATGTCACCGATGTCGAAGCCGGGTTCGAACTGGCGACCAAGGCCCTTGGCCCCGATCATCAGGGTTCGGGCATCGAAGGGCTGCTGAAAGGGGTATATTTAAAACATGTGTTTTTGATCGACGCGTCGGGCCGGATTATCAAGACCACGTCCATGAAAGTGGGCGACATGACGAATCTGGCGCTTGACCGGGTGTTGGCTGAACTGGCCCCGGTATTCAAACAGGCCCAGGCCCGACCGGGGAAGATCGTATACAGCGATCTGATGAGGGGGATAGAAGGTAAACCCAGTATTTTCCTTGTTCGCAGCCTCGATTCCGATCATTTTTTTGTCGGCGCCATGGGCACCGAATACATTGTCGAAGTCCAGCGCTCCGTCGCTTTCGGCAATCGCGGCCACGCGACTATTATCGACCGTCGGGGGCGGACCATAGCCCATCCGGTGACCGAATGGCGCGACACCATGAAGGACATAAGTTTTCTGCCGCCGGTGCAGAAAATGATGCTGGGTCAGACCGGAGTGATGCAGTTCTATTCCCCGGCGATGCAGGCCGACATGATTGCCGGTTATACCACCGTCAAGAAGGTTGGCTGGGGGGTGATGATTCCGCAGCCGTTCGGGGAACTTGTCGAAAAGGCCGAAGGCGTAGTCAAGGTCGCCTTCAGCATCGCCCTGCTTGGCGTTATTGTCGCCGGCCTTATCAGTTGGTGGCTGGCCAGTTATCTGGTTAGGCCGATAGACGCGGTGGTGGTTTCCGCCCGCGCCGCCAGCCAGGGCCGGCTATCGTTCGAACTTCCCCGAATGGGGCGAATCGTGCCGCAGGAATTGCGCCAACTGGTGAACTCGTTCAATCACATGGTGCAGCAGATCAACGCCAAGAACCGGGAAGTGGAAAAAAGTGCGGCGCGTTTGGCGGAAGCCCAGCGCATCGCCAGACTGGGCAATTGGGAATGGAACAGCGCTACGGATCAGTTGTGGTGCTCCGAAGAAGTAAGCCGTATTTTTGGCCAGGCGCCGGAAAAATTCAGCAGCGACCGCGCGACCGCTCTTGACATGGTCCATCCCGATGATCGTGAAGCGGTAAAAAAAACGATGGACGAAACCCTGGCATCCGGTCGGCGAGCGGCCATTGATCATCGTATCGTCATGGCCGACGGAAGCGAAAAAATAGTGCATTTGGAAATGATTGCCCAGCGTAACGACAACGGCGGCGGCGCCTGGCTGGTTGGCACCACCCACGATATTACGGCGGCCAAGGAATACGAGGAACGGCTGATATATCAGGCCAATTACGATGAACTGACCGGCCTGCCTAACCGGACGCTGTTTCTCGACCGGCTGTCCCAGGCCCTGCTGGTGGCCCGGCGGACCAGCGACCGTGTCGGCCTGCTATTCATCGATATCGACAACTTCAAGGAGGTCAACGATACCCTGGGTCACACCAACGGCGACAAGCTGCTGATACAAGCCAGCCGGCGGCTTCGGGAATGCGTCCGCGGCGCCGACACCGTGGCCCGTTTAAGCGGCGATGAATTTACCGTTATTCTGGAAAATTCCCTGCATGACAAGGATGTTGCCGTGGTTGCCGAAAAAATCGTAAACGCCATGGCCAGGCCCTTCAAGATAGATACCTACGAAGTCCTGGTCGGGGCCAGCATCGGCATCAGCCTTTATCCCAATGACGGCGACGACACCGCGACCATGCTGGGCAACGCCGATATCGCTATGTTCAGGGCCAAGGACCGGGGCCGCAATTCATTTTGTTTTTTCACCTCGGGCATGAACGACCAGATGATGCACAATATGAAGCTGGGTAACGATTTGCACTATGCCCTCAATCGCAACGAATTCAGCGTTCATTATCAGCCGATTGTCGATGTCGCGGCGAACAGGATCGTCGCGGCGGAAGCGCTGGTGCGCTGGAAACACCCGAAAAGAGGCTGGATTCCGCCATCGGAATTTATTTCCCTGGCCGAAGAGCGGGGCTTTATCGGGCCGCTTGGTGAATGGGTGCTGGAGACCGCCTGCCGCGAGGCTGTCCGCTGGCGCGAAGAATTGCCGGCGGCGCCCCGGCTGTCGGTCAACCTGTCCATTCGCCAGCCCAAGCTGGGGCTCGACAGGGACAGGATTGGCGCCCTGTTGCAAAAAAGCGGCATGGACCCCCGCCAACTGACCTTCGAAATCACCGAGAGTCTGGTCATGGAGGATTCCGCCGAGGCCATGGCCTGGCTGGATTCGGTAAGAAGCCTGGGCATCCGGTTTTCCATCGATGACTTCGGCACCGGCTATTCATCGCTCAGTTACCTGAAGCGCCTGCCGGTTAATACCCTGAAAATCGACCAATCGTTCCTGACCGATTTGAGTGACGGTTCGGGCAATGCGTCGCTGGTCGAATCGATTATCGCACTGGCCGCCAGCTTCGGGCTTGGCGTAGTCGCCGAGGGGGTCGAGGAAAGGCGGCAGGTGGATTTTCTGCACCGGCGGGGATGTTATCTGTTGCAGGGCTATTATTTCAGCCGCCCGCTGCCGCCAGACGAATTTCTGGCCCTGCTGAAGGACTGGCGCGGTGGAATTCCCGAGGCGCTGACCCGCATGGAAGGCGGGCGTAAGTAAAAATGAACGATCCGTTTGATCTTGCCGAAGAAACGCCGGGACCAGCCCGGCCGAACTATCTGGACGGCCTGAACGAGGCCCAGCGCCAGGCGGTCGAAGCGACCGACGACCCGGTGCTGGTATTGGCCGGCGCCGGCACCGGCAAGACCCGTGTCCTGACCACCCGGCTGGCCCATATCCTGATGCAGGGCATGGCCAACCCGTGGGAAATGCTGGCCGTCACGTTTACCAACAGGGCGGCCCGTGAAATGCAGGGACGGGTTTCGAGCTTGCTGGGGCGCACTACCGAGGGTTGGTGGGTCGGTACATTCCATGCCCTGGGGGCGCGCATTTTGCGCCGTCATGCCGAGGCGGTGGGGCTTAAATCCAACTTCACTATCCTTGACGCCGACGATCAGGTGCGGTTGGTCAAGCGGCTTATGGAAGACCACGAAATTGACGACAAGCGCTGGCCGCCGCGGCTTGTCTCGGGCGTTATCCAGCGCTGGAAAGATCGTGGCCTGATGCCGGACAAGGTTAGCGACGCCGAAGGCGCCGATGCCGCCGACGGCAAGGCCATCGGCATCTATGCCGAATATCAGGACCGGCTGCACACCCTTAACGCCGCCGATTTTGGCGACCTTTTGCTGCTTTGCCTGGAGCTGTTCCGGCTGCAACCCGATGTCTTGCAAAAATACCAGCGGAAATTCCGCTACATCATGGTCGACGAATACCAGGATACCAATGTCGCCCAGTACCTGTGGCTCAGGCTGCTGGCCCAGGGGCACCGGAATATCTGCTGCGTCGGCGATGACGATCAGTCGATCTACAGTTGGCGCGGCGCCGAGGTCGGCAATATTCTCCGTTTCGAGCAGGATTTTCCGGG
>VAPM010403847.1_pt1 | contig 26447 bp, 25 predicted proteins | sample 3395091 | NCBI WGS metagenome assembly VAPM01 (sample SAMN08290445, study PRJNA428436) | hydrothermal vent metagenome | isolation source: Deep-sea hydrothermal vent chimney 3 | place: Pacific Ocean: Juan De Fuca Ridge
ATGGCGTCATCGCTGCGTTCGTGCTGGCGGATATGGGCGCGCAGGCGGGCCAGCAGGACGCCCAGCCGGAATGGTTTGGTGATGTAGTCGTTGGCCCCGGCGTCGAGCCCCAGGATGGTGTCGGAATCGGTGTCGGCGCCGGTCAGCATGATAATCGGCGATTTGACGCCGCCCCGCCGCATCAGGCGGCAGACCTCCCGCCCGTCCATGTCGGGCAGGCCGACATCAAGGATGATGACATCGAAATAGTCATCCCTGGCCAGTTCCAGCGCCGCCGCCGCGCTGGTCGCCGTAGAGGTGATGAATTCTTCATGCAGTTGTAGCTGCTCGCCCAGCATTTCAAGTAGCGGGGCGTCGTCGTCAACTATCAAAACATGTTTACCGGTGGTCATGGAGCGTTCCAAACCCGTTAATACACCGCGGTTTATTTTTCCGTACTCGTACTATAGTCGCGCTCGGGGCGTTCTGAAAAGGACGCATCCGGTTTTAGTGGTTCTGCGGCGGTTATTTCCGGCTTTCGAAGCGGCGTATTTGCGGCTATGTTGCGGCCATCCGGGGATTTTACCGGTTGCTGTTTACAAGAGGCGGCTTGATGCCACATCGTTTTCAGTCGAAACCCATGCCGGCGTCGCGCGAACCGGCGTCGCTGCTGGCGGTGGACCGGTGCGTTTCGGAACTGCGGCGCGGCCGGATCGTCACGGTCAGGGGCGGCGGCGGCGTCGCGGCCCTGGTGCTGGCCGCCGAGGCGGTAACCGCCGAGGCCCTGAACGAGCTTTCAAGGGCCAGTTGCAGCAGGCCGCAGCTGGCGATAACCCGCCGTCGCGGCGAAGTCCTTGGCCTGGCTTGCGGCGGCCATACGGTGATTACGCTGGATGCTCACGGGGGCTGGAGCGCCGCCGCTATTCTGGAAATTTCCGACCCCCTGTCGGCCCTCGAAACGACCCCCGGCAAGGGGCTCGATATCGCCGGGGCCGGCAATTTTAGCTGCGAGGCCGCCGCCATCGGGCTGGTCAAACTGGCCCGGCTGCTGCCGGCGGCGGCGGTCGCCGTGCTCAATACCCCGGACGCCGACGACCTGGACGCCTGGGTGGTGCGCCATGATATGCTGGTGGTCGATGCCGGCGATGTCTTTCAATACGAACACACGGCGGCCCGGACACTGAAGGTGGTCAGCGAGGCGCGGGTGCCCCTGAACGAGGCGGAAAACACCCGTATTCTGGCCTTCCGGCCACTGGACGGCGGCCTTGAGCATCTGGCCATCGTCATCGGCGACCCGGCCCCCGATACGGCGGGCGACGGGGTGTTGGCGCGGCTGCATTCGGAATGCTTTACCGGCGATTTGCTGGGCAGTCTGCGGTGCGACTGCGGCGATCAGCTACGCGGTGCGATTCATGAAATCGCCGGCGCCGGCGGCGGTGTGCTGCTGTATCTGGCGCAGGAAGGGCGCGGCATCGGACTGGTCAACAAGCTGCGCGCCTACGAACTTCAGGATCGCGGCTTCGATACCATCGACGCCAACGAACAACTGGGCTTCGACGCCGACGAGCGAATCTATCTGCCGGCCGCCGAAATGTTGCGCCAGCTGGGGTTCGGGAAGGTCCGGCTGATGACCAATAATCCCGACAAGATAAATTCGCTGAAAAAATTCGGGGTCGATGTGGCCGGGCGGGTGGCCCATTCGTTCCCGGCCAACAAACACAACGAAGGCTACCTGAAGACCAAGGCCGGGCGCGGTGGCCACCTGATCTGATGGCCTGTAACCGGTGGCTTTATCCAAATCTTATTCTGGCCGGGCTGGTAATCGCCGCCGCCGGCCTGCAACTGCTGCCGATAGCCGCCGTCAGGTGGGGCGCGGCGCTGGTCCTGCTGGTCCAGATTTTTCAGGAACGGCGGCACAATGACAGCCAGTTCCTGACGTCGCCGCTGTTCCTGCTGGGGGCGATCAGCCTGCTGCTGTTTTCGTTTGTCCTGGGCCTTGCCGATACCTCGTTTCCGGGCAGCCACATGAAGAATATCGAGACCTATTTCGGCAGTGATTCGGAACGGGTGTTTATTATATTCGGCATGTGCTGCATCGCCGCCCACGGCCTGGCCGCAGGCCGGCCGCCGCCGGTCGGACAAGCCACGGCGGCGGGGCGGGGGCCGGCGCTAAACCGGATTTATCTTTTTGCCGCCATGGCGGTGATCGTGTCGCTGGTCAATGTGGCCAACTACCTGTCGTTCAAGTCCGGCGGGCCGCAGGTTACGGCGATCCGTTCCCTGGCGCCGCCGCTGCTGGCGTTTTGCCTGGCCTATCTGGTCCGCCTGGCGGTCGCCGCGGGGGGCCGGGAAAAACTGTTGATCGCGGCGATTATCCTGCTGTCGGTGGCCGGCCTGCTGGTTGTCCACGAAGGCAAAAAACCGCTTTTGATGGCCGTGGCCGGGCTGCTTTACTGGCTCAGGCTAAAGGATGTCTCCATCAAAAACCTGATTGCCGCCGGGGCGGCGTTTGCCGTCGCCACGATCATTCTGGTGCAGGTTGTGCAGATAATCCGGGTGCCGCATCAATCAATGCGGCGGGTCACGGAATACGGGGACTCTCCGGGGGCGATGTTCGTCAAGGTGCTGAACGACAAGCTGGTCCTGCGGCAGACCGAAACCAGATACTGTTTCCATAACGTTATCGGGAAGCACGGCAATCAGCCGCTTGTCGCGACAAGGCAGCTGTTCTGGCTGAAAGCCCTGGTGCCGCGGCTGTTCTGGCCCGGCAAGCCGAGCCTGTCGCTGGGTCAGGATTACGCCTATCAGTATTGCGGCATCAGGGCGAAAAGCACGCACACGGCTTCAATCACCCTGCTCGGCCAGCCGGTTATCTATGGCGGCTGGGCCGGGCTGCTGTTGCATGGCGGGCTGTTGATCGCCGGCCTGGCGGGGCTGGTCCGGCTGGGCCGCAACCGCGATGGTGTCGCCGCCGTGACGGTGGTGGCGCTGTTGCCGTGGCTGATCGATTTCGATCAGGATTTCGCGCTTTATGTGGCCAATGCGGTCAAGTTCTTTCTGGTAATGCTGCCGCTGGTTTTACTGACCGCCCGAATGGACCGGCCGCCGGGTTGACGTTCATCGGATGAACAAGGTACTGTCTGCGGCATTAATCAATATGGAAAGTCCGGCCCTAATATGTCCCAGAAAATTCTCGTTACCCTAGGCCCCTCGTCCCTGTCGGAAGAGGTCATCAAAAAATGCGAGGCCCAGGATATTTATGTTTTCCGAATCAACCTGTCCCATACGCCGCTGCAACAGGTGGCCCCGACAATTAAAAAAATAAGGCAATGGACCGATGTGCCGATCTGCCTGGACAGCGAAGGGGCGCAGTTGCGGAACCAGAACATGGCCGGCGAACAGACCCGGTTCGAGCTCGGTTCCGAGGTTAAAATTCATTTTTCACCGGTCGTCGGGGATACCGGCAATATTTCCTTTTCGCCGCTTGATGTGGCCCGGCAATTTGTCGTCGGCGACGTTATTTCGATAGACTTCAACGATGTCAAGCTGACGGTCGAAACCGTCACCGACGACCACTGCATGGCCCGCGTCGCCGCCGCCGGCAGCATCGGCAGCAACAAGGCGGCCGATGTCCAGCGCGACCTGATCCTTGAGCCGCTGACCGAAAAGGATCGCGGCGCCATCGAAATAGGCCGCGACCTGGGCATTAGCCACTTCGCCCTGTCGTTCACCAACTGCCGCCAGGATGTCGAGGCCATGCGCGGGTTGTGCGGCGGCGGCGCCACTATTATCAGCAAGATCGAAAGCCCGTCCGGCCTGGCCAACCTGCAGGATATTCTGGGTGCGGCGGACGAGATCCTGATCGACCGCGGCGACCTGTCGCGCAAGGTGGCGATTGAAAAAATACCGTTTATCCAGCGCCGTATAATTTCCATGGCGCGGGCCAGTTCGACACCGGTCTATGTCGCCACCAACCTGCTGGAATCGATGATTGTCAGAAGCGCCCCGACCAGGGCCGAACTCAACGACGTGGTCAGCACGGTGTTGATGGGTTCCAACGGCCTGGTGCTGGCCGCCGAAACGGCGATCGGCAAGCACCCGGTTCGGGCCGTCGAAATGGTTCGCCGGTTGATCAAGGAAACGGAAAAGTGGACATCCAATACCTCTATCGCCGAAATTCTGGGGAACTGAATGGGCCGGTCCGCCGAACGCCGTTTCACCCTGTGGCTAATGGGGCCGACATCCAGCGGCAAGACGACGCTGGCCGAACTGCTGCTGCGGCGGCTGCGGCGGGCCGGCGTGCCGGCCATGCACTACGACGGTGACGAGGTCCGGGATTTTTTCGGCGACGCCCTGGGCTTCGCGCCAAAGGACCGGCTGCGGGTTGTCTCGACCCTGACCCACCTGGCTAACAAGACCACCGGGGCCGGGCTCAATGTCATCGTTTCGGCGCTGAGCGCCAACCCGGATGCCCGCCGCCACATCGGCGAAACGGTCGAAAACCTGATTATCGTTTATGTTAAATGCCCCATCGACGTTTGTGCCGGGCGCGACCCCAAGGGCCTGTACGCCAGGGCCGGCAGGGGCGAAATCGATACCCTGATCGGGCTGAATTCGGAATACCTGGCGCCCGACGATCCCGACCTTGTCGTGGATACCGACGCCCTGTCCCGCGATCAGGCCGTCGATGCGGTGATCGGGCACCTGATTAAAAACGGGTGGATCGGTCCGGAACCGTCGTAAGGCTATAAAAAATAACGCCTTTAGCCGCTTTTTGGCTTGACGTTCATATCGTGAACGGAGTAGTGTTCGCGCCGTGAACGCGGTCCCGGAGGCAGAGGCGGCATTGAACGATTCGAAGCTCATCAATTCATCCACGGACAGCGAGACCGAAATTACGCTGGGCATTCTTAACGCCGTCCACGAAAACAGCGGCGCCACCCAGCGGTCCATGGCGAAGGATCTTGGGGTGGCGCTGGGCCTGGCCAACGCCTACCTGAAACGCTGTGTCAAAAAGGGCCTGGTCAAGGTTTCCCAGGCCCCGGCCAATCGTTACGCCTATTACCTGACGCCCAAGGGGTTCGCCGAAAAAAGCGAATTGACGGCGCGATACCTGACCATGTCGTTTAATTTTTTCCGTCACGCCCGGACCCAATGCGAAGACGTGTTCGACGTTTGCGCCGCCCGGGAGTGGGGCCGCGTCGCGCTGGTCGGTATGGGCGATCTGGCGGAAATCGCCATCCTGTGCGCGCGGGAATATCCGGTCGAATTTGCCGGATTTTTCGAACAGGACAGCGATGTCGAGGCTTTCTCTGAATTGCCGGTGTTCACCAGACTGGAAGACCTGGGCAAGATCGACGCTTTCGTTATCGTCGATTTGACGGCGTCACAGGAAAAATTTGACCGGCTGAAAACCATGGTGCCGCAGGAACGGATTCTGGCCCCCAGGCTGCTGAATATTTCCCGCACCAGCATAGGCGGGGCGCCCGAATGATCGACTGGTATGTCGCCAACACCCGGGTCAACGCGGAAAATACGGCGGCGGCCCATTTGCGCCGCCAGGGATTTTCGGTCTATTTGCCCCGGTATATGAAACTGCGGCGGCACGCCCGGCGCCGGGAACTGGTGCCAAGGCCGCTGTTTCCGCGTTACCTGTTCGTCGGGCTGGGCCCCGAAAACAGCCGCTGGCGGGCCATTAATTCGACTATCGGAATCAATCATCTGGTCTGCCTTGACGGTCGTCCGAGCCTGCTAAACGGCGCCATCATCGATGAATTGCGCCACAGCGAAGACGAAAACGGAATGATCGTCGGCAAACTGAAATGCCGGTTCAACAAGGGTGACCGGGTACAACTGATCGACGGCGCGCTTTGCGAACAGACCGGTTTATTCGACAGCCTTGACGACAACCAACGTGTCGTCGTGTTGCTCGATCTGCTTGGCCGTCAGGTCAGGGTTCGGGCGCCGATCGAAGCGGTCCGGGCCTGCGCCTAGGCACAGGCCGGGAAACGGTTCGGTCCATCGACTGAAGCCCGGGCGCTCCGGGGGTGTTTTCACCCGGAGTGCGGTAGCGTGGAAAAATTCCGGTTACCGGCCGTCAAACAGCGTTATGTGATGGTCGTTCGATCCAGCCATTTATCGAAAGAGGCAATAATGTCCGCATCGCAAAATACCTTCGATCACACCATGCCCGACCTGAACGGCAAGTCGATTCTGGTCACCGGCGGCACCGGCTCCTTCGGCCAGGCCTTTGTCGATAATCTGCTGAACCGCTATCGGCCGAAGAAGACGATTATTTTCTCCCGCGACGAACTCAAGCAATACGACATGCAGAACAGCGCCAAATTCAAGGGCCGGCAATCGCTGCGGTTTTTCATTGGCGACGTGCGTGACCGGGACCGCCTGGAAATGGCCATGATGGGGGTCGATGTGGTTATTCACGCCGCCGCCATGAAGCAGGTGCCGACGGCCGAATACAATCCCATGGAATGCATCAAGACCAATGTATACGGCGCCGAAAACATCGTTCAGGCGGCGATTCGATCCGGCGTCGAGAAGGTCGTGGCGCTGTCCACCGATAAGGCGGCCAATCCGGTTAACCTGTATGGCGCCAGCAAACTGGCGTCGGACAAGATTTTTGTCGCCGCCAATAACCTGAGCGGCGCCAGCGGGGCGCGCTTCAGCGTGGTGCGTTATGGCAATGTCCTGGGTTCGCGGGGCAGTGTGATCCCGCTGTTCAGGAAACTGCTCGCCGAACGGGCCGACAGCATCCCGATCACCGATGAACGGATGACCCGGTTCTGGATCACCGTCCGCCAGGGCTGCGATTTCGTGCTGTCCAGCCTGGCCCTGATGAAGGGCGGCGAGGTGTTCGTCCCGAAAATACCTTCCATGAGCATGACCGAACTGGCCAACGCCATGGCACCGGGCATCCCCCACCGCAACATTGGCATCCGGCCCGGCGAAAAACTGCACGAAATCATGATTACCCAGGACGACGCCCGCAACACGGTGGAACTGGATGACCGCTATGTGATTTTGCCGGCCTTCAACTTCTGGGACGAAGACCTGGGGCCCGTCGAAGGCGCCCGCCCGGTGGCCGAAGACTTCATCTATACCAGCGACGGCAACACCGATTGGCTCGACGGCCCGGCCCTGCACGCCCTGTTGGCGAATGACTGAATTGGCCGACCGCTTCCTTCCCTATGGCCGGCATCGGGTCGATGAAGACGACATCGAGGCAGTCGCCCGGGTGCTGCGCGGCGACTTCCTGACGACCGGCCCGGCGGTCGAGGCCTTCGAGGGCCGCCTGGCCGAAATCACCGGCGCCGATTTCGCCGTCAGCTGTTCCAGCGGCACGGCGGCGCTGCATCTGGCGACCATGGCCATGGGGCTTGGCCCCGGCGACAAGGCGGTGGTCCCGACCATTACCTTCCTGGCCACCGCCAACGCGGTGCGCTATGTGGGGGCCGATGTGGTGTTCTGCGATGTCGATGCGGACAGCGGGCTGATGCGTCCGCGAGACCTGGAACGGGCCATCGCCGAACATGGCGCGGCGATCAAGGCGGTGCTGCCGGTGCACCTGGCCGGGCAAAGTCCGGATTTGGCGGGCATCGCCGAAATCGCCCGCCGCCATGGCGTTACCGTTATCGAAGACGCCAGCCACGCCCTGGGTGCGGCCTATCCGGGCCGCGGCGGCGAGGCTGCGGTCGGCAGTTGCCGGGACGGCGAGATGGCGGCCTTTTCGTTTCACCCGGTGAAAACCGTGGCCATGGGCGAGGGCGGTGCGGTGACCACCAACGATCCCGCCCTGGCCGCCCGAATGGGTAAATTGCGCAGTCACGGCATGGTCCGCGACGGCGCCGCCGATCCGTGGATTTACGAAATGCCGGAAATCGGTTTCAACTACCGGGCCAGCGATATCCACTGCGCCCTCGGCCTCAGCCAATTAGGCAAACTGGACGGTTTCGTCGAACGCCGCCGCCGGCTGGCGGCCCGATATGATCAATTGCTGGCCCCATTAAATCCTGTTGTGCGCCCCCTGGCGCACATGCCCGGATGCCGCCCGGCCTGGCATTTATATGTGGCGCTGTTCGATTTCAACGGCGCCGGAATCGGTCGCGCCGAACTGATGGGGCGGCTTAAGAAACAAGGCATCGGCAGTCAGGTCCATTATATTCCCGTTCACAGGCAGCCCTATTACCGGGACCTGTATGGAAAAACCGAATTGCCGGGGGCCCGGGCCTATTACGCCAGATGCCTGAGCCTGCCGCTGTTTCCGGCAATGGCCGACGACGACCCGGAACGGGTGGTGGCGGCCATCGAATCGGCCCTGAAGCGGACCTGAACCAAAATGACAAACACCGCCCTGTCACTGTACCCCAAGTCCCGCGAACTTACCGACAACACCATTTTGATCGGCGGTCCGGGGCGTAGCGGCACGCGCATTCTGGGCAGTCTTTTCGATTCCCTGGTCAAAACCGAATACGCCTTCGAACCGCTGATGCTGTACGCGCTGATTCCGGCTATCGAAACAATGGCCAAAGACGACTGGCGTCTTCAGTTCGAAACCTATCTGGTGGAAGAATTTCTATTCAACGCCCTGGCCGGGCGGTTCCTGAATTTCAATGAAAACGATTATTCCTGCGTCCGCATGTCCAAGTCCGATGCCGAAATCGCCGACCGTCTGGGGCGCACGCGGACGCGAAATGAAATTCTCGAGGCCGCCCACGAACGGCGGATCGTCATCAAGGTTCCCGACCTGTCGCCGTTCATGGCCGGGGTGATGGACTATTATCGCGGAATTAACCTGCTGGTCATGCTGCGCAAGCCGGAAAGCGTTATCGGATCGTTCGTGCGCAAGCGGTCGTACAGCGATCAATCGCTGCTTGGTCCGTGGACCTACCCGCCCTATCGCCGCGAGGGAGATTTTTTCCTGCCAAGCTGGATCGCCCCGGCAGACGCGAAGGAATTTACCGCCATGAATCCGGTCGAGCGGTGCTGCTACGTTTACGCCAGGGGTTATGAAAACCTGCCCCGGCAGGACCGCGTCACGGTTGTCGATTACGATGACTTCGTGACCCGCCCGGCAGAGATATTCGGCGACCTGTGCCGCCGCTACGGTCGCCGGTTCGGGCCAAAGACAGAAAAAATCCTGGGCCTGGTCAAAGAACCGGAAAAGGACCGCCATTTTTCCTGGGAACAAGTAGACCCCGGCCTGAGGCGGCGGGTCTATGATGCGTTCGAGGACATGAAATCCCGCGTCGGCCGATGAAAATTATCGCCATTTTGCAGGCCCGCATGGGCTCCAGCCGGCTGCCCGGCAAGGTGCTCAGGGAAATTCTCGGACGGCCCATGCTGGCGCTGCAAATTGAACGGGTGCGACGGTCCGGCAAGATTGACGGCCTGATTGTCGCCACCAGCGATGGCGATGACGACCAGCCGATCGCCGATCTTTGCCGGCGCCTGAACGTACCCTGTTTCCGGGGTTCGCTGGATGATGTCCTGGACCGTTACTATCAGGCCGCCCGGAAATTCGACGCCGATCATGTTGTCCGCCTGACCGGCGACTGCCCGCTGGCCGATGGCACGGTTATCGACCGGGCCGTCGAGCAGCACCTGGCCGGCGGCCACGATTTCACCAGCAACACGCTGCGGCGGACCTGGCCGCAGGGGCTGGATGTGGAAGTGGTATCGTTCGAAAGTCTGCAAGACGCCTGGCGCAACGCCGGGGACGGGTTCGAACGGGAACACGTCCTGCCCTATATCTGGCGGCGGCCGGAACGCTTTAGCCTGGGCTCCGTGGTCAACCGGCCGGACCTGTCGGGCAAGCGCTGGACGGTCGACGAACAGGCCGACTTCGATATGATAAAGGGCGTCTACGAAGGGCTTTACCGGCGTGACCCCAGGTTCACCACTGCCGATATTCTGGATTTTCTGGCGGCCCGGCCCGACATCGAAAAATTGAATTCGGGCCTGGCGGCGGCGCCATCCGTTTCCACCACAAGAAAGGCTGAACATTGATTAGATATTGCTCGCGTTGCGTCATGCCGGAAACCCGTCCCGATCTGCACATAGATGACGAACTGATCTGTTCGGCCTGCCGCAATTATGACAAGCGACCGACGATCGATTGGCAGGCACGCGAGAAACAGTTACTGGAAATTCTCGAGCGCTATCGTTCGCAAGACGGCAGCGACTACGACTGCATTATCCCGGTCAGCGGCGGCAAGGACAGCCACTATCAGGTCATCAAGATGTTGGAACTTGGAATGAATCCGCTGTGCGTCAACGCCCATCCGGACCAGATGTCCGATCTAGGCCGCAGAAACATCGATAACTTGAAGCGGCTAGGCGTCGATTTCATCGAGATTTCCATTAATCCGAAAATTCGCGGCAAGATAGCCCGCTTGGGTCTGAGCCAGGTCGGCGATGCCTCGTGGGCGGAACACGCGACCATTTTCACCATTCCCGTCCGCATCGCCGTGCAGATGAATATTCCGTTGTTGATTTGGGCCGAAAATTCGCAATTCGAATACGGCGGCCCGGCAGCGGCATCCGATAATAATGTACTGACCCGCCGCTGGCTGGAAGAATTCGGCGGCCTGCAGGGCATGCGACCGACCGACCTGATCGGCCAGGACGGCATCCGCCGTCGCGACCTGCAACAATTCATGTACCCCGATGACGCGGACTTGCAACGGGTCGGCGTGACCGGCCTTCTGCTGGGGTATTATCTGCCCTGGGACGGACAGCAGAATGCCTTGATCGCCCAGGCCCACGGAATGGAAGTTTACCCGACGGTTATTGAAAACCAGATGGTCAATTACGAAAACCTGGATAACCACATCAACGGCCTGCATGAATATTTCATGTATCTGAAATACGGCTTCGGGCGGGCCACCACGCAGGCCTGCACCCTGATACGCCATGGCCGGCTGGCGCGCGGCGAGGCCCTTGAAATAGTGCAAAAACGGGACGGTCGCTTTCCATGGACCTATCTGGGCAAACCGTTGGCGGAAATCCTCGCGCCGATGGGCCTGACGGTCGAAGAATTCATCAAAATCTGTGATCGCTTCACCAATAAAAAGGTCTTCAAAACGGATAACCGCGGCCAACTGATCAAGGATCTGGACGGCTGCCTGATAAAGATAAATTCCGACAACCCATGACCGCTGTTGTCATCATCGATTACGGCCTGTGCAATCTGGATTCCATCGCCCGGTCGGTAGAAAAATGCGGCGGCGATGTTGTCGTTACCGGCAGGCCGGACGGTCTGGACGGGGCCGACCGCATTATTCTGCCCGGCGTCGGGGCCTTCCCCCGGGCCATGGCGAATTTGCGCGAACACGGCATGGACAAGGCGCTGGACGACGCGGTACGCGTCAACAAGACGCCGTTTCTGGGGATCTGCCTGGGCATGCACCTGATCGCCGGGCACAGCCTGGAAGGCGGCGAAACGGCGGGCCTAGGCTGGATTTCCGGTACCGTCAAACGCCTGCGGCCGACCGGTGGCGAGCGGGTCCCGCATATGGGCTGGAACGAAGTCGGCAGGGTGGCGGACAGGCCGGCCCCCCTGCTGGGCGGTATCGAGGACGGCAAGGATTTCTATTTCGTGCACGGCTATTATCTCGAATGTAATGACCCGGTCGATATTCAGGGGCGAACGCCGTATTGCGGCGGTTTCGTTTCCATGGTCGGGCGGGATAATATTTTCGGCGTCCAGTTCCATCCGGAAAAAAGCCAGAAGCCGGGATTCCGGCTGCTGCAAAATTTCATGGCCGCGGATTTCGCCGCGCCATGCTGAAAACCCGCGTCATTCCGACCCTGCTCTACCGTGATCACAGTCTGGTCAAGGGCGTCGGGTTCGATTCATGGCGCCCGGTCGGCCAGCCGCTGCCGGCTATCGCCGTTTACAATACCCGCGAGGTCGATGAGTTGGTGTTCATGGATATTTCCGCCAGTCCGGAAAACAGATCGCCCGATTTCAACCTGATCGACGACCTGGCCGACGACTGCTTCATGCCGCTGACGGTCGGCGGCGGCATCCGTTCCATCGACGATGTCCGCGATTTGCTGCGGGCCGGCGCCGACAAGGTGGCGATCAACACCCAGGCGGTGACCCGGCCGGATTTCATCGCCGAGGTTTCAGCCCAGTTCGGGTCCCAGTGTGTCGTCGTTTCCATCGATGCCCGTCGCCATGACAACGGCGATTACGAGGTCTTTATCCTGTCCGGTTCCCGGCCGACGGGCCTTGACCCGGTCACCGTCGCCCGGCGGGCCGAACAGGCGGGGGCCGGGGAAATCCTGATTACATCGATCGAACGGGACGGCGCGATGGCAGGTTATGACACCGATCTTGTCCGCGGCATAACCGAAGCGGTCTCGATTCCGGTTATCGCCTCCGGCGGCGCGAAGGACTATCAGGACATGGTCGATGTAATCCGCGACGCCAATGCCTCCGCCGTGGCGGCGGCCAGCATCTTTCATTTTACCCAGCAGACACCGCGCGAAGCCAAGCTTTTCATGGCGAAGCAGGGAATACCGGTGCGCCTCTGATGAACCTTTATTTTCTCGACCGCACCCCGCTTGCGGCGCTCGGGCGGCTGGCCCGCCCGCCGCAGTCCGGCGACGTCGTTGTCTACCTGCGCCCCGGCCAGGACCCGGAAGGAAAGTGGACCGGGCGACTGGCGGATGGAAACATTCAGGCCCTGTGGGGAGAGGCCATGTTGAACCCCGAAACGTCGCACCAGATCGACCGGACGGGTAGCCGGTTTATGGACGGCTGGTATTTCGCCGACGGTCGTGACGTGACCCGGGTCGGCGATATTTCCTTCGGTAAACTTCTTGACTGGGAAATCGGCCGCCTGGTGTTGCCGGCCTACGTTATCCGGACCGGGGAAATACTGCGCCTGGCGCTGGAAAAATTCGCCGCCGCCGAAACCGTCTATTTCGACCTGACCGATGGCGAGGGCATGGACCGGGTCCGGCCCGAATATCGGCCCCTTGGGGAACTGGCCGAATATGTGGCGACGGCCCTTGGCCGCGAAAGCCGGCGGCTGGAACCGGCCGACCCGCTGCCGCCGCTGATTCTGCGGGAATTCGAGGTCTCGCTGGCCCGCTTGTGCAAGTCCTTCGTCGGCGGTTTTCGACTGGACTGGCTGGCCAGTCGTCTGAAAATGTTCGCCGCCAGATTCAGGAAGGATACCAGGCCGGTATTTTATGTCTTCATCGGGCGCGGCACCGAACTGCTGGTCCGCGAACTGGCCGACAGCGGTAAATTTCGCCTGTGCGTCAATCGTATCGGGATCGAAGGCACACAGGCGCTGCGCTACGACCACCTGCCGGCGCTGCCCGGCCTGGCCGAAATCAGGACGGCGCGGGCGACCCTGAAGCATCTGGCCGGGATCGGCCGGGCGGCGGCCGGGCCGGACCTGGCCAGCCTGAACGGCATCGACTACGGCCCCCTGCTGGCCCGCGCCGCCGCCGCCGTCGCCGGGGCGCTGCTGTGGAAAAATCTGGTGATTATGGCGCAGGCCCGCAAACTGCAACGGGTGTCCGGGTTTTCGGCGCTGCTTATCAATGGCGAGGCCGGTTTCCTGATGGGGGCGCTGGCCGACATGAACCGGAATTCCGGAATACCCATCTATTACGTCGGGCACGGCATGAACACCTTCCGCTCGCCCTCTTTCGGCATGGGCTTCAACAGCCCGCACGTGACCTACATCGCCAGCGGCACCGACCATCAGGCGGAATACGGGGGCCAGTTACCGGAACACCGGAAACCGCGCCGGCCGGCGCTGGGCAATCCGTTGACCGGGCAGATGAACCCGGTGCGCGGCAAACGCCCGGCCTGTCACGGCAAAAGACTGTTGATTCTGGGTTGCGGTTTTCCCGGCCACGCCACGGCGTCGCGGTCCAGGTCAAGCGAGCGCCATTTGCTGGACGTGTTCATGGTGTTCAGGGAACTGGCGGAACAGGGCTGGAGCGCCACCTATCGCGGCCACCCCCACCATACGCACCGGCTGGAAAAGCAACTGGCCCGCAGCCTCGGCGTTTTCGACCTGATAAACTGGGACGGCAACGGCGATATCAACGAAACCCTTGTGCAACACGATGTGGCGGTAACGGCCTTTTCCAGCGTCTTTTACCAGACCCTGTATGCCGGCTGGCCGACCATTTACTACGATCCGATTTTCCTTGAGGGCGGCAGCCGGGAAAACCAGTTCGCCGACGACCTGTTCGTGGGGTTGCCGGCGGCCGGCGATATCGACTGGCCGCTGGCGACGGACCGGGAAGGCCTGGCCAGGCTGATCCGTGAATCTCTGGATCCGGACTCCTCGACCAGCGTTTTCCCCGAACGGTTCGCCACGGATTACGCGGAACGCTTTATCGGCCCGAATCCGGCAGCCGCCGAGGCAGCCATCGCCAGATTCATTATTGACGAGGCCGCCTGATGAACGGCGAACGTAACAAAAAGCGACCGCTGGCCATCTTCCGGACCGATGCTTCGCCGGCCATCGGGGCCGGCCATGTAACCCGCTGCCTGGCCCTTGCCGAGGCGTTGGCCGGGCGCGGCTGGCGCTGCGCGTTCGCCTGCCGAAAAGGGGCAATCGATGCCGTCGCGGCGCTTGCGAAGGCCGGCCATATGGTCGGGACCCTGCAAGGCCCGGATGACGCCGATGAGCTGAAAGCCATCTGGCCGGACGGCTGCGATTTGCTGGTGGTCGATCATTACGGGCTCGACGCCGGTTATGAATCCGGCTGCCGGGACTGGGCCGGGAAAATTCTGGTAATCGACGATCTGGCCGACCGGACGCACGACTGCGACGTGCTGCTGGACCAGACCGTGGGCCGTGACAGGCATGATTACGCCGATCTGGCGCCGCCTTCGTGCCGTGTCCTGACCGGCTCGGCCTATGCCCTTCTGCGGCCCCAGTTCGCGGCGGCCCGCGCGGCGGCGCTGGCCCGGCGGCAAAACGAAAAAACGGTCCGGCGGGTGCTGGTCAGTTGCGGCGCCACGGACCCGGACAACGTCACCGCCATTGTCCTCGACGGGCTGGCCCGGGTCGCGCCGGACATACGGGTCGATGTGGCGCTGGGCGGCGCGGCGCCGCATTTGTCGAAGCTGTCGGGGAACCTGCATGTCGATCATGAAGACATGGCGGGCCTGATGGCGCGGGCCGACCTGGCCATCGGCGCGGCGGGAAGCTCGGCCTGGGAACGCTGCTGTATGGGCCTGCCGACCCTGATGCTGATAACCGCCGACAACCAGCGGACGGTGGCGCGAAACCTGGTCGAAACCGGGGCTGCGATGATGATCGGCGACGGCGAACGGGTGACGGCGGAAAGCGTCGCCGAGGCGTTGAAGTTTCTGATGGATCGGCCCCATCGCCTGATGGAAATGCGCCGTCAGGCATTGACCGTATGCGATGGCCTGGGCGCCGGACGGGTGGTGATAGAGGTCGCGCCGTTGATGACGCGCGACGGCGATCAAATCAGCTTGCGACCGGCGACGATCGCAGATTCCGATTTGATTTTTGACTGGCAATCCGATCCCTTCACTCGCCGGTATTTTAACAATCCGAAAGCGCCCGGCCGGAACGGGCACACGGAGTGGATGAAGGCGACGATCGCGGATCCGGGCCGGCATCTGAATGTGATTATGCGTAACGACGTTCCGGTGGGCGTGCTGCGCCTCGACCTTCGGTCCGGCGTGGCGGAGCCGTACTATGACGTTTCCATTTTTATCGCCCGTGAACACGCCGGACAAAGGATCGGCACGGCAGCACTGCGGACGGCCCGACACCTGATTCCGCAGGCCGGTTTCGTTGCCGACGTTATCGCGGAAAACACGGCCTCGCGCGCCTTGTTCCGGGCCGCCGGATACCGGTCCGTGGATGGCCGTTACGTTTGTCAACCGCCCAGCCGCGGCGAAAGGAATTAACATGACTTCACTTGATAAAAAACTGTCCCGGCGGGCCATTGATTCCCAAGGGCTACAGGGGAGAAATGAAGCAAACCGGCAATTTGGATCTTCTGACTTCCCGGGCTGGGTGCGCGGCGTCCTGCAAAGCCTGTCCTTCAGCAGCGTCGTCGATATTTGCTGTGGAACGGGCGATCAGTTGGTTCTTTACAAGGACAGGCCCGAACTGGAGCGGCTGGTTGGTGTCGATCTTTCCGAAAATTCTCTGAAAATTGCACGGGAACGTCTCAATGAGAAGGCGGATGCAAGTCAAACGTCGCTGCTTGCCGAGCAGATGGATAAGGTTTTTTCCTCAACCGATCTGGCGGACAAGAAATTTGATCTGATTTCCTGTTTCTACGGGCTCTACTATTCAAACGATACCGCCCGGCTTTTGCGGGAATTCGTGGAACACCTCAACCCTGGTGGATCAATTCTTGTTGTCGGACCGTATGGGGAAAACAACCGCAGCCTGTTTCAGTTACTGGAAAAACACATAGCGATTCCGGAACTGGTGACGCACAGCTCGACGATCTTTATGACCGGCGATGTCTTACCGACATTACAAAATTGCCTGGATGTGCACACCGAGACTTTCGTTAACAGTATTCGGTATCCCTCGGTAGAAAGCGTCATCGAATATTGGCGCGCCTCGACCTTTTACGACGAAACCCGGGAAGAGGATGTCATCGGCGACTTGAAGGCGCACTTCGAACGGGCCGATGAGTTTACAGTAACCAAACATGTCATGGCCGCTATTGGTCGGCGGAGGGATTGATGGAAAAAATTTGTATAGTCGCGGCTCACCCCGACGACGAGGTTCTGGGGTGCGGCGGGGTAGCCGCCAGACATGCCGAAGCCGGTGATCGGGTCCATGTCCTGATTATGGCCGAGGGTGTTTTCGCCCGCGCCGATGAAGGCGAGGCGGGGGGTGATTATGCGGCGGATCAAGCGGCGCTACGCGCGGCGACCGAGGAGGCCGCCGGCATTCTGGGCACGGAATATCCGACGTTTGCAGATTTCCCCGACAACGCAATGGATAAAGTACCGCTGCTTGATGTGATCAAATGCATCGAACAAATTATCGAGAGGGAAAGACCCGATATCGTTTACACTCACCATGGCGGCGACCTAAACATAGATCATCGGATTGTTCATCAGGCGGTTCTGACCGCATGCCGCCCGCTGCCGGATTCGCCGGTGCGGGCGATCTATGGGTTCGAAACAGTATCGAGCACCGAGTGGGCCTCGCCCGCCGCCGAGCCTTTCCGGCCGACTCGGTTCGTTGATGTTTCCGGCCAGATGGGCAGGAAGCTCAAGGCGCTGGCGGCTTACGACATGGAAATGCGGCCATCGCCGCACGCCAGGTCCATAGAAAACGTGGTCGCGTTGGCAACCTATCGCGGCGCCAGCATCGGCCTTATGGCGGCGGAGGCATTCACGGTCATCCGGGAACGGGTAACATGAACGCGCCCGCTTTCGCCATCGATGGCCGGGCCATCGGGCCGGGCCATCCGCCCTATGTAATCGCCGAGCTTTCGGGCAATCACAACGGCGACATCGAACGCGCCCTGGCCCTGATCGCGGCGGCCAAGGCGGCCGGGGCCGATGCCGTCAAGCTGCAAACCTACACCGCCGACACCATCACCATCGATCACGATGGCCCCGGTTTCACTATCGAGGGCGGCCCGTGGGATGGCCGCACCCTGCATTCCCTCTATCGGGAAGCCCATACCCCCTGGGACTGGCACCGGCAATTGTTCGCCAGGGGGCGGGAACTGGGCATAACAGTTTTTTCCTCGCCATTCGATCCAACGGCGGTTGATTTCCTGGAGGGTCTGAACGCCCCGGCTTACAAGATCGCCTCATTCGAGATCGTCGATATCCCGCTGATCGAACGCGCCGCGGCGACCGGCCAGCCGCTGATTATTTCCACCGGCATGGCCGATGAAACGGAAATCGCCGCCGCCGCCGCCGCCGCCCGCGCCGCCGGCGATGGCGGCATCGCCCTGTTGCATTGCGTCAGCAGTTACCCCGCCGCGCCCGCGGACAGCAACCTGCGGACCATCCCGCTGCTGGCCGAAACATTCGATACGGTGGCCGGCCTGTCCGATCACACCACCGGCGTCGCCGTTTCGCTGGCCGCCGTGGCGCTGGGGGCGGCGATTATCGAAAAGCACGTGACGCTCAGCCGCGCCGACGGCGGCGTCGATGCGGCGTTCTCGCTGGAACCGGCGGAACTGTCGGAATTGTGCCGGGGCGCCCGAACCGCCTGGCAGGCCCTGGGCCGCGCCGGGTGGGGCCGTACGGAAAGCGAGCAGGGCTCGAAGGAATTCCGCCGCTCGCTGTACGTGGTCGCGGATACCGGGGCGGGATCGGTGCTGGGCGAGGCCAATGTTCGTTCCATCCGCCCCGGATACGGCCTGGCGCCGAAGCACCTGCCTGAAATTATCGGACGCACCGCCGCCAGAAACCTTAAAAAGGGCGAGCCGCTGGCCTGGGATATGATTTCGGACCGGCAAATTCGATGAAGGAAATACTCCTTCTTACCGAAGCGTCACTGCCCCGGCTGTTATGGCGTTCGATCCTTGGCAGGCCGACCGGCATCGTCGCCTGCCGGCCGATCATCGGCGGCGCCACGCGGCATCTGGAATGGCTCGCCGACCGCCTGGTCGCCACCGGCAGGGTGACCCGGATTCTGGACGCCAGGCCCGACCTGGCCCCGTTCACCGATTACGGCGACCTGATGCGTTTGGCCGACCCGTTCGTCGAGGCCGAGCCGTGGATCGGCCGATATTTCAAATTCGATCAGTCCGACGATGACTATGGCGAATATGCCATCGCCTACCGCCATGTCTGCTGCAACGCCGTGTTTCAGCGCTTCGGCGCGGCCTTCGTGATCGATGGCGCGATATCGGAAACGGCGCCGGGGGAAACGCGGGTTAGCGGCCTGGATGCCGTCGACCGGGGCTATTACCGGAATCGTTTTTCCGACCGGCTGGCCGCCGGTCCGGGCCGGCCACGGCTGGTTCTGCTGGTCAACTTCATGCTGCTGCTATCGACGATACTGCGGTCGGCCTTCTGGATAATCCGCCGTATCCGCGCCGCCCCGCCGCCGCCGGAAACGGTGTTTATGGGCAGCGACTATGTGGGCGGCAACCATGACCGGCTGCTGTGGGACGAGGTGGTCGACGGCGGCGGCGATGTCATGGTCGTCATGCGCAACGCGGCCACCGCCGGGGCCTTCGCCGAAACCATGGGACGGCATCGTCATTGTCTGGCCTCCGACGGATGGTTCCGGCCCGGCGACGGCCTGAAGGCGTTGCGCCAGATGGCCCGGCACAGTTTGGGAATATTCCGCCGCGGGCGCCGCCTGCCCAGTGATTTTTTCCGCAAGCTGGTGGTCCTGCCCCACAAAAGAATGGTCTACCGGGCGCTGTTCAACCGCTTCCGCTTCCGTTTTTTCTGGTCCCGGGACGAATACAACGCCGATCACATCATGCGCAGCCAGGAACTTAGGAAAACCGGCGCGGTGTCGATGGGGCTGATGCACGGAATTCCCGGCATTTGCGTCCTGTCCCATCAGATGCGCCATCTCGATTACGACCGCTTTTATATGCTGGGCCGGGACCAGTACGAGCGATTCTACCGCCACACCTGGCCATCGCACATGAAGGTATCGGCGATCGGGTCGTTTGGCGTAACCCGCGATGAAATCAAAAAAATGATGGCGCCGCGACCGAACAACATCGCCTGTTTCCTAAGCCCGTCCTATCATCAGGAGCAGATCATGGCGGGGATCGAGGACCTGGCCCGCCGCTTTCCCGACCGCACGGTCTTCCTTAACATCAAAACCAGGAAATATACCAGGGGAAGCATGGGCCAGGCCTTGAACCGCCTGCTTGCGCGGGCGCCGGAAAACCTGATCCTCGATTGGCGCCGTTCCTACGAATTGCTGCTGGAATGCCAGTACGTAGTCAATGAAAGCAGCACCCTGACGGCCGAGGCGGCCCAGTTCGGCCTTTGCGCCTTCGTGTTCGATCCCGACCCGCGCACCAGGAACCTGTACTACCGGCAAATACCCGAAATCTGCCTGGATTCGATGGCCGATATCGCCCGGCGCATCGGGCAGATCGAGGCGGAAAGCTGGCGCTACCCCCGCGACCGTTTCGGCCCGATTATCAACTTGACGGGCGATGTTTCCTGGGACCTTATCCGGGCCGATATGGGGTTGCCGCCGAATGGCCCGGCGGGCGCCGCAAACACCGGCCATATGGCCGAACCAATACAGAAACAGGCGTGACATGAAATTTCTGAATGAACTGAAGGCAAACTATCCGGAACTCGATCCGGCAATCGACGATATCCTGAACGCCCTGTCCCTGCTGCTGGAAAGCACCCGTTCGGGCGGCGTTATTTTGACCTGCGGCAACGGCGGCAGCGCCGCGGATGCCGAACATATTGTCGGCGAACTGATGAAGGGCTTTCATTTGAAACGGCGGCTGGGCGACGCCGAGGCCCGCCCGTTTATCGATGCCTGTCCCGAAGACGGGGCGGCCATGGCCGGACACCTGCAAAAGGGCATCGCCGCCGTTTCGCTGGTTTCCAACGCCGCCCTGGGCAGCGCCATCGTCAACGATATGGAACCGGCCTACGAATTCGCCCAGCAGGTCTATGCCCTGGGCCGGCCCGGCGACGTGGTGATCGGTATTTCCACATCGGGCAATTCCGGCAATGTGGTCAATGCGCTGAAAACCGCGCGGGCCATGGGGATCAAGACCATCGCCCTGACCGGCCGGGGCGGCGGCAAGCTTAAGGATATGGCCGATAGCTGCATCCGGGTCGCGGCTTCGCGGGTCGACCGAATCCAGGAACTGCACCTGCCGGTGTATCACTTTCTTTGCGCGGCGCTCGAAGACGCCCTGTTCGGCGACGCCGCCATCGCGGGCCGGTCGCCGGAACCGGCGGCGGCGGCGGTTTCACCATCGCCACCGGAAACGATCGAACTGGTGGTTTTCGATTTCGATGGCGTGTTTACCGACAACAAGGTCTACACCGCCCAGGACGGGACCGAAACCGTGATGTGCGACCGCCGCGACGGGCTGGGCATTGAAATGCTGCGCGACGCCGGCATCGCCATGTTTATCCTGTCGAAGGAAACCAACCCGGTGGTCGCCGCACGGGCCGGAAAGCTGAAGATGGATGTTCACGGCGGCTGCGACGACAAGGGCGTTTTCCTGAAGCGCTATTTCGCCGAACACCGGATAAACCCGGACAATGTTATTTACATGGGCAATGATCTCAATGATTCAGGCGCCATGCGGCTGGTCGGTTTTTCGGTTGCGCCGGCGGACGGCCACCCCGATATCAGGCGCACCGCTTCGCTGGTGCTGTCCGAAAACGGCGGCGACGGCGCCGTCAGGGCCTTAAGCGAATTCATTTTACCGAATATGGGAGAGTAACAGTGACGATATTTGTTATCGCGGAAGTCGGCATAAACCACAATGGCGATCTGGACCTGGCCAAACAACTGATCGATGTGGCGCACGACGCCGGCGCCGATGCCGTTAAATTTCAGAAACGCGACCTGAACGAAGTGTACACTCGGGAATTTCTGGACGGGCCGCGCGAAAGCCCGTGGGGTACGACCCAGCGGGAACAGAAAGAAGGCCTGGAATTCGGCCAGCGGGAATATGCCGAAATCGACCGCTACTGCAAGGACAAGGGGATCGCCTGGTTCGCTTCCGCCTGGGACCTGAACAGCCAGCAATTCCTGCGCCAGTTCGACTGCGGTTACAACAAGGTGGCTTCGGCGATGATCGTCTGGGAAGACCTGCTTAAAATGGTCGCCGAAGAAGGCAAGCACACCTTTATTTCGACCGGCATGAGCACGGAAGCGGACATCGAACGCGCCGTTGGAATTTTCCGCGCCGCCGATTGCCCGTTCGAATTGATGCACTGTATTTCCACCTATCCGCTGGCCGACGGGGACGCCAATCTGGCCTGTATTCAAACCCTGCGCGAAAAATTCGACTGCGATGTGGGCTACAGCGGCCACGAAGCCGGCCTGGCGGTATCTTATGGCGCGGCGGCGCTTGGAATTTCATCCCTGGAACGCCATATAACCATCAGCCGGGCCATGTACGGCTCGGATCAGGCGGCATCGGTCGAACCGCACGGATTCAGCGCCCTGGTCGGTTCGGTCCGCAAGATCGAGGCGGCCATGGGAGACGGAAAAATCGGCTATCATCCCTCGGAAACTCCCATCGCCAAAAAGCTGCGCGAGCATCTGGCCTGGGATGAAGATAGCGTCTAGTCGAATCGCCTACAGGGAAACCGGAGTCAGCCATGATTAAATCCACAGCACCGATCAACGACAGCCTGGATGTGGGCGGCCGCGTACTGTTTGTCATTCCGGACAACTATCAGGACGATAACGTGTTCCCCCTGGGACCTGGATACATGGCCGCCTGCCTGCGGCTTGCCAATGTCCAGGTGGAAGCCTACTGCATGGACGTTTTCCATCATTCCAACGACGATCTGGCGGCCTTTCTTGAAGGCGAGTCCTACGATCTGGTTTGCCTGGGCTATATGGGGCCGCGTTTCAAAAGGGGCGTCCAGGAAACCTGCAAGACGATTCGCCGCGTTCTGGGACCGGAAAGCTGGTTCGTTATCGGCGGTTATGGCCCCAGTTCCTGCCCGGAATTCATGCTGCGTGAAACCGGCGCCGATGTGCTGGTCATGGGCGAAGGCGAGGAAACCATTCTTGAAGTGATGATGGCGAAGCGCGGGCACGATATAAAACTCGAAGAAATTCAAAGCGTCGTCCTGATAAGGGACGACGAAGTCGTCGCGGCGCCCCGGCGGCGGACCATCAAGTACCTCAATACCCTGCCCATGCCGGCCTGGGACCTGTTCCCCATGGACAGCTATACCAGCAGCCTGAAGTTCGCCAGAATGGCGGACACCGACAAGGCGTTCCCGCTGATATCGACCCGCGGCTGCACCGACAAATGTTCGTTCTGTTTCCGCCTGGACAGCGGCATCCGGGTCCGCAAGCCCGAACAGGTGGTCGCCGAAATGAAAGAGCTCAACACACGCTGGGGGGTTAATTATTTTTATTTTGTCGATGAACTGGCGATTGTATCGCGCAGTCAGATTTTGAAACTGCTGGCCCTGATCAGGGAACAGTTGCCGCCGATCAAGTTCCGCATGGATTGCCGGGTCACCATGTTCGACGATGAAATCGCCGTTGCCCTGAAAGACGCGGGCTGCGTGTTTCTCAACATCGGTTTCGAGACCTCCTCGCAGGAAGTCCTCGACCAGATGAACAAGCGGGCCACCGTCGAGCAAAACGTGGCCGCCGCCGAGACCGCCCGGCGGGCCGGCATCGGCATCGGCATCAACATGATCTGGGGAATGCCCGGCGATTCGCTCGACACCATGCGCCGGAACGCCGAATTCATCAAACGCTTCAACCAGTACGACCAGATCAGGACGATCCGCCCGATAACGCCATATCCGGGGTCGCCGCTGTTCAACATGGCGGTGCAAAATGGCGACCTGTCCGGTCCGGAAGATTTCTATGACAAGTTCAGGAATTCGGACCTTTACATGGTTAATTTCGTCGGTGTTCCCGAGACCGAAATCTATCAAACCCTGTACGAGATCAACAAGGACCTGATCTACGATCACTTCCGCAATATCGACGGCGATATGGAAGTGGCCGAAGGGCTGGTGCAGGGCTTCCACGATCTTTATTTCAGGGGCGACACCGAATTTCGCGGTCCGCGCCTGTTGACTACCAACAAACATGTGCGCGCCGATTCCGCCACCACCCAGGGTATTTGGGATGGCCTGGAATTGAAAGAGGGCTCCCGCCTGTCGGGCATGTAGGACATTTGATGATTCCCGCCCTGATCACCGTGCGCACGGCATCCACCCGGCTGCCCGGCAAATGCCTGTTGCCGTTCGGCGAGGGGCGTGTGATCGAGCACGTCATTGCCCGCGCCCGGCATTACCGGCTCGACCCCGTAGTTTGCACCACGACGGAACCCGAAGACGACGTGTTGGCGGCTATCGCCAAGGCCGAAGGCGTCAGGTGTTATCGGGGGCCGGTAAAAAACAAGCTTAGGCGGTGGGCCGATTGCTGCGCCCACTTCGGCATAGATGCGTTTCACACGGTCGATGCCGACGACCCGTTTTTCGATGGCGAGGAAATGGCCCGCAGTTTCAACCTGTTGACCGGACACGGCTGGGATATCGTGGCGCCGACGCCGTCATCGTCATCCGGCGGCGCATCATCCGGCTATTCACTGACCCGCGATATCGTCGACCGCGCGACCGTCCTGACCGGACCCGACGACGATACCGAAATGATGTGGTACTGGATCGACAAGGTAGACGGCGTCAGGAAAACTATTCTGGATGAAACCGACACCGATCCGGTGACCGTGCGCCTGACCCTGGATTACGAAGAAGACTATTGGCTGCTGGTATCTGTTCTGCGCATGGTGGGGCCGTTGGCCACCCGACAATCAATCAATGACCTGTTCCGGGCAAACCCGGACCTGCACAAGGTCAACTGGTTCCGCAACGAAGAATGGGCCGCCGGACAGCATTCCAGGAAAGTTTAAGGCCGGGCCCAGGCGAAGGAAATATTTAATGAACGAAGAACTGAGCTGCATATTGTGCGGAACCCGGGGTTCCCCTATCGAGACTCTTTCCGATACTTTCCGTGACGAAGACAGCGGGCGCTATCGCGTCGCGCGGTGCGCAACATGTGGACATGTGCAAATCACCCCATTGCCCAGCATCGAAGAAGAAGCCGAATACTATGCCCGCGATATGCAGCCGCGCCACATCTTCAAGGATCGCGATTACCACGATACCTTGAAGGCCAATGCCCGGGTTGAGACCGATCGCAGGCTAGCCTGGCTGGAACGTTACGTTCCCCGCGAAGGTGATCGCAAGGTTCTGGATGTCGGCAGCGGCTATGGTTTCTATGTAAACGCGCTGTCGGAACGTGGCTATGACGCCCACGGCATGGAAATAAGCGATGATCGCATCGAACTGGCGCGGGACACGATGAAGGGCAAGTTTCACCATGGCGAGGTCAACGATGATGTGATTGCCGAATTTGCCGGCTCTTTTGACGCGGTGACGTCGTTCCACGTCATCGAACATTTACGTAACCCGACGGATTATGTGAGCCGCTTGCTGAAGTTGCTCCGTCCGGGTGGATGGTTGCTGATCGAGGTTCCCAATCTGGCCGACGAGATGACCTTCGAAATTCCCGAGTATGCCGATCACCAGTGGCAAATATGCCATCTGAGCTATTTCGATAAACCACGCTTTGAATTGATGTTAGGCCGGGCCGGTGCGCATGCAGCCGTTGTCGAAGGCGTGCAGCGTTATGACTTGCGCCATCTTCTGCAATGGACCGATCACAGGGCGCCGAAACTGGCTTTGCCGGTGTCGCCCGGTCGCGGGCCGCTGCATGACAGAATCGACGCCCTCTATCGTCGGGACCGCGAGGAACGCCTGACCTGCGACACGCTGATCGCTTCTATCCGGGCGCCTTCATAGAGTTTGGTCCTGAGCTCCTCAGATAATATTCCGTAAGATTTTGATGACAAAATTACCTGACCACATCAAGTACTTGGAGATTCTACGTAACGACCCCCCCGGTTCTTCGTCCGAAGAATCGCGGCTGGGGTACCAACCCAGGCTGTACATGTCCCCACTTTCCATGGCGGATCTTCAGGACATTCATGAATATTCGGTGGTTCCAGAATTCTTTCAACACATTGATGTTGATCCCTCCATCACACTTGAGGATACACGAGCGTACATATCCAAACTTTTGAAGCGGGTAGAAACTGGCTATAAGGGCGGCCATGCCATGTATTGGGCTATGCGGCTGCGTGAAAATGACCGGACAGTCGGCATTTTTTGCCTGATCGGCATAGATTTCGATAAAAAAATTGCCGAAGCAGGAAAAGGTCTGTCGACGTTTCACCTTGGCAAGGGCCATGTTTTCGAAGCCCAGTGGATGGCAATTAACTACGCCTTCACCCGATTGGACCTAGATTCTGTTTCGTCTTTCACCAGCGTCGATAACCTGCCGAATATTCAGCTTATGAAAACCGCTGGATACAAGAAAGTTGGTTCCGAATTGGTCACCTATCGGGATGGTTCGAAGCATGAAATGGTGACCTATAAAGTCAACCGCGACGAGGCAACGCTGGACCGGTGCCTCGCTTTTGCCCGAATGGCGCAACGAATTTAAACCGAATATTTTCAATCTAAAAAGCAAGTTTTATGTGCGGAATACTTTCCATAACCAGCAATGACAGCATTTCATTGCCGCCTGAAATTTATCGTGATGCCCTAAATGGTCTGTCCCATCGCGGGCCCGACGATTCGGGGGAATATACAGATAACAATGTATATTTAGGACACCGGCGGTTAAGTATCATCGACACGACTTCGGGCGGCCACC
>VAPM010799811.1_pt1 | contig 26411 bp, 18 predicted proteins | sample 3395091 | NCBI WGS metagenome assembly VAPM01 (sample SAMN08290445, study PRJNA428436) | hydrothermal vent metagenome | isolation source: Deep-sea hydrothermal vent chimney 3 | place: Pacific Ocean: Juan De Fuca Ridge
ATTGCTTTCTTAGCCAAAACTGTTGAAGCAGGAACGGTAGATATAGAAGTATTACCATTAAACGGATTGGTTTATGAAACTGATTTTACAACAGACCCGGATGCTACATCAGGAAAATTCACATTGAATGTGCCGGCTGGTGCAACCGAATTATCTTTTACTGTCTTTCCGGTAAATGTAGTTGGAGAAGACGATATTAAAAGTATTGCATTCAGACTTTTGTCGGCAATAGGAGGCGTCTTTGTTGGAACACAACAAGATTTCACGCTACACATTACTGATGAGCCAATTATTTTAATTACTGATGATTTAACAGATTTTGGAGATGTAGAACAAGGATTCCCATCTGCATCACAAAGTTATACTGTGTCTGTGGTGTCCTTAACGGATAACTTGGTAGTTACTGCGCCTGATAATTATGAAGTATCTGCAAATAACACTGCTTTTTCTTCATCACTATCATTAGCAGCTTCGGCTTTTACAGATGGTGAAACTACTATTTATGTGAGAATGTCCCCATCTAGTTCAGCTACATTAGGTGTGTCAAGTGGTAGTATAGTACATTCTGCAACAGGAGCTTCTGATAAAACACAAACAGTATCAGGAATCATAATTGTTCCTATTCCAGCTATTATTATCGATGAATCTCTTACTGATTTTGGCGGTGTACCACCAGGTCAACAATCTGCACGTCAAAGTTATACGGTTGAAGGTCATGCTTTGAGTGAGGATGTAGTCATTACTGTTCCAGCCAATTTTGAGGTATCAACAGATACGATATCATTTACTTCATCTGCTACTCTAAATTATACGGAAATAGAAGGAAATCCAACCAACATCTATGTTCGATTTGTTCCAACATTAATTGGGGTTATTTCAGAAGCTATTACCCATAACTCAACAGGAGCACCTTCAGTAAATCTCACAGTTACAGGAACAGGTGAAGACCCTTCAGTAACTATTGCTTATACAAGTTTTGAAGAACCTACTGGAGGAACAGGATATACTGATTTAATAACTCAAGATATAACTCATGATTTAGTCAATAACCCCGGAGATGCTCCTGTAGATTATGTTTCTACTGGTGGCGAATTAGGTTTTGATGCGACATTTATAAGTACCAGAGTATTTAATACTCCAAATGGATTGGCTGATGAACCAATAGGTGTATTAACCTCATCTCCAGACACATCATTTACCGACGGTGTTCAAGGGTATGGATTTGCAGATACAGACGGAATAATAGAAGTAACCTTTGATTCAGTAGATATAACAGGTTATACGCAAGTTACTTTATCTTTGGACATGTTCATTAGAAATACAGGTTATGAATTTACATCTCAGGCACCGGATAGAGTAAGAATTACTGCAATTGTTGATGGTGGTACCGTATTATCTGTTGTTGATTTGGAAGCAAACGAAACTAATGCAGGAATGCCAAATGATCTTGATACCTATAGCGGTTTAGGAATGTGGACTCCATTAACATTAGACTTATCAGGAAACTCATCAGTACAATTAGTAATTGAAGTAGATACAAACTTTAATAGTGAAGTTGTTTTAATTGACAATATTCAAATAAAAGGTTTGAATTAGTTTAAGAAAGGAAGGTTGTTGTGTAAAAGAAGAATAAATTATTTGAGTTAGTTTATAGACAGGTATTGAAGGTAATCTTAGGAACTATTCTTTATCTGTCTATTTTTTTAAATTTACCTACAATATAAAAATGAAATATATACTTGTTTTTTTTGCTTTATTGCTTACAAATTATAATAGTAGTGCACAAAAAAAAGTACTGACATACTATTTGCCAGATATACAATATGATGCCAATATTCCTACTCCAGAAGAAGTATTTGGCTTTCAAGTTGGCGAACGCCACCTTACCTCAGATTTAATAAAAATATATCTAGAAAAGGTCGCTGAAAAATCTGACAGAATAAATTTAGAGTACCAATCGATAAGCCATGAAAAAAATCCGTTAGTATTATTAACAATTACTTCTAAAGAAAACCATTCTAGGCTTGAGGAAATCCGTCAAGAGCACCTAAAATTAATAGATCCTACAACATCAGAGAATCTAGATGTAAGTAAAATGCCTGCTGTTGTTTATCAGGGTTATAGCATTCATGGTACAGAGTCAAGTGGAGCAAATGCTTCTGTTCTTTGGGTATATTATTTGGCAGCATCACAAACTAAAGAAACAGAAGAACTCTTAAATGAAACGATAATTTTGGTGGATCCTTACCTAAATCCAGATGGTTTAAATCGTTTTGCTTCTTGGGTAAATATGAGTAGAGGAGACAATAATTCAGCAGATATTCAAGAAAGAGGACATGCTAGACCTTGGCCAAGTGGTAGAACTAATCATTATTTATTTGATATGAATAGAGATTGGATAACCACAGAACATCCGGAAAGTAAGGGGCGTATAAAAACATTTCATCATTGGAAACCAAATTTTTCAACCGATCATCATGAGATGGGAAGCTCTAAAACCTATTTTTTTCAACCAGGAGTTCCTGAAAGAGTACATCCAATGACTTCAGAATCCAATCAAGATATTACTGCCAAAATAGGAAAATTTCATGCCGCAGAATTAGACAAAATAGGAAGTTTATATTATTCCGGAGAAGGCTATGATGATTTTTATTACGGTAAAGGCTCAGCTTACCCGGATGTCAATGGAGGAATAGGAATCTTATTTGAACAAGCCAGTACAGGCGGACCAATTAAAAATACTCCTAATGGACCGATCGATTTTGAATATTCTATTAGAAATCAAATAAAAACTTCATTCTCAACAGTGAGAGGAGTTAAAAAATACCGTAAAGAATTATTAGAATATCAACGAGATTTCTTTAAAAAAGCATTCCATAAAGGAATCACAGATGCTGATAAAGCGTATGTGTTTCAAGATAAATATGACAAAGGAAAATTAAAATTATTTATCGAAATGTTGCAAAGGCATCAAGTAGAAGTTCACAAATTAAGTACCGATGTAAAAATTGACGGAGTGAATTATCAATCTAAGTATTCTTACATTATTCCACTCAAACAAAAACAATATCATTTTGTAAAATCTGCTTTTACTAAAATGACTTCTTTTACAGATACCATATTTTATGATGTTTCATCATGGACACTTCCATTGGCTTATAATTTGGACTATGCACCAGTAAAGAAAAAATTTTCTTCAAATTTAATAGGAGAGACGGTAAACCTAAGCAAACCTATTACATTAAAAAAACCTATTCAAAGTAATTATGCTTATCTATTTAAATGGGATGATTACTATGCTCCAAAAGTATTAACTATTTTTCAAAAGGCAAATGTTCGGACTAAAGTAAGTACAGCAACTTTTACAATAAACGGAAAACAATTTAAGGAAGGTACTATCTTAGTTCCAATTCAAAATCAAGTCAAAGATAAAGAAGCTATATACAAGTTGGTACTAAAGGCTCAACAAGAGTCAAACATACAGATGTATAGTGTTTCTAATGGTCTAACACCAGTAGGAATAGATTTAGGAAGTCCAAGTTTTAAAACACTTAGAGATCCAAAAATCGCCCTCATTGTTGGTAATGGAATGGCAGCTTATGATGCTGGAGAAGTTTGGTATCTCTTTGATAAAGTTTATGATAAAACAATTGTAAAATTAGACATTCAACGTTTACATACTTATGATTTAAACAAATACAATACGTTTGTAATGACAGATGGGGCTTATACCACAATGAATAAGACGGCAATTGAAAAAATAAAATATAGTGTAAAAAACGGAGCAACACTAATTGTGGTAAAAAAAGCAGTAAAATGGGCAAAAAAGAACGGCTTAGCTTACGTTACCTTAAAGACAGCTAAAAAGAATGATAATACAACATTAAAATATAATGATCATGATTCTGATTTTAGATCAATGGAACTGAAAGGAACTATCTTTGAAGCAAATTTGGATATCACACATCCAATAGGTTTTGGTTATAAGAGTTCAAGAATACCTATACTAAGAAGAGGAAATGTCTTTTTAGAACCTTCAAAAAACCCTTATGCATCGCCTCTAAAATATATAAATGCGCCATTTATAAGTGGTTATATTCGGTCAGAAAATTACGATGTAATAAAAAATTCAGCAAGTATTATAGTATCGAAATTTGGCAAAGGAAAAGTAATAAGTTTTGCTGATAATCCAAACTTTAGAATGTTCTGGAAAGGAACTACTAAGCTATTTGCAAATGCTGTATTTTTCGGAAATATTATTGATAGTAGAACCATTGAAAGCAAGCCTTAGTAAGTAAAAAAACGAAACTTCAGGATGGCTCAAAAAATTAAACTATGTAATGTGTAAAAAAGCTTGCTTTTTTTATATAATAATTAGCTTAATATCCTGTAATAAGGAAAAAGAGAAACACGTCTATTTGTTAATTGGTCAATCAAATATGGCAGGACGAGGTATTGTAGAAGCGATAGATACCATTCCTAATAACAGCGTATTTATGTTTACCAGAGACAAACAATGGGTTTTAGCAAAAGAACCTATGCACTTTGCAAGACCAGAAAGAATAGGAGTAGGACCAGGTTTTGCTTTTGGACGAAAAATGGCAGAGATCAATCCAGATGTTGACATTTATTTAATTCCATGTGCCGTTGGTGCTACAAGTATTCAAAAATGGGAACGAGGCGCGTATCATAAAACGACACAAATGTATCCTTATGATAGTGCGATGTCCGTTGCAAAAGAAGCTCTAAAAATTGGAAAACTGAAAGGAATTTTATGGCATCAAGGAGAATCGGATAGTAAGCCAAAAGGGTATGTAAAATATGAAGAAAGGCTGAAAGAATTGATGCAACGTATCAGAACCGAGTTAAATGCAGACAACATCCCTATTGTTGTTGGTGAAATAGGTAGGTTTCATGCAAAAAGAAGACCTTATGCTGATAGTATAAATAAGATTATTAATAGAACACCTCAATTCATTCCATTTACAGCAGTAGTGAGTTCAGAAAACTTGACAGATAGAAAAGACTCTACACATTTTAACTCAAAATCATATCGAGAATTAGGCTTGCGGTACGCTACTAAAATGACGGAATTGCAAAATCAATAGATACCACGTTAAAATAATGCAAGAAGCAAAGTTAAAAATAAAAGAAAGAATACTGATGGGATCTGGACCTTGTAATGTTCACCCAAGGGTTCTAAATGCGATGTCTCAACAAACTATAGGGCATCTTGATGAGCAGTTTGCACAAATATCGAAGGAGATTAAATATATGTTACAGCGTATATTCCAAACAAAAAACGAATTAACATTAGCAATTTCAGGATCTGGAAGTGCAGGTATGGAAACATGTATGGTTAATTTACTCGAACCAGAAGATGAAGTATTGATTTGTATTAATGGTGTATTTGGTAATAGACTTGCCGATATGGCAGAACGTTGTCAGGCTAAAGTAATACGAGTAGAAGTTCCTATGGGTGAAATTATAAAGCCAGAACATATTGAACAAGCATTGAAAACATGCCAACCAAAACTGATTACCATTGTTCATGCCGAGACATCAAGTGGTGTTTTACAACCATTAGAAGAAATCGGGAAAATTGCCAAAGAGGCGAATATATTATTTGTTGTAGATGCAGTTGCGTCATTTTCGGGAATAGAAATTAAAATGGATGACTGGAATATAGATGCTATCTATGCAGCGACACAAAAATGCCTAGGAGCGCCTCCAGGAATGTCTCCAATATCTTTTAGTCAAAAAGCAATTGATGTTATACTAAAAAGAAAAACAAAAGTGCAAAGTTGGCTGTTAGATGTGCTAATATTAAAAGATTTAATGACGGCTGGTAAAAGGTCTCATGCCTATACATCACCAGTTTCTAACACCTATGCACTATACGAAGCATTGCTTATGGTAATGGAAGAAGGTTTAGAAAACCGCTATGAACGACACCAAGAAATGCACATTTTGCTAGAAGATAGTTTAAAAAAAACAGGCTTTGAATTTATTGTTAAACCAGCATATAAACTCCCTTTTGTAAATGTTATTAAAATACCTAAAGGAATAGATGATGTTGTTTTTAGAAAAGAATTAAAACAAAATTATGGAATTGAAATCGCAGGCGGTTTAGGTAAATACGTAGGCAAAGTATGGAGGATTGGCTTAATGGGAGAAGGCTGTAGAGAAGATAGTATACAACTTCTTTTAAATGCAATGCAATCCATATTAAAAAAATGCAAGTAGTACATTAATACATAAAATAACAAAATAATTTTTAAATATGTCGTATAAAGATCAACTCAATACAAGTAATAGAGTATTAATGGGACCGGGACCGAGTGATGCGCATCCAAGAGTATTAAATGCAATGGCAACTCCGTTAATTGGACACCTCGACCCAGAGTTTGTTGGAATTATGGATGATATTAAAACCATGACGCAGTTAACCTTTCAAACAAAAAACGAATTAACCTTTGTAGTTTCTGCTCCTGGAAGTGCAGGTATGGAAACTTGTTTGGTAAATTTATTGGAACCAGGAGACGAAGCAGTAATTTGTACACATGGAGTTTTTGGCGGAAGAATGGTTGATATCGCTGAACGTTGTGGAGCAAAAGTAATTAGAATAGATGCACCTTGGGGAGAAGCAATAGACCCACAACAAGTAAAAGAAGTTTTAAAAACCTGTAAACCTAAACTGTTGGCAATTGTACATGCTGAAACATCTACGGGAGTTTTACAACCACTAGAAGAAATTAGTAAAATGATACACGATGTAGATGCTTTATTAGTAGTAGATGCGGTAACATCTTATTGTGGAACAGAATTGAAAGTAGATGATTGGGGAATTGATGCCATATACTCAGGAACTCAAAAGTGTTTGAGCGCACCTCCGGGATTATCACCAGTATCGTTTAGCGATAGAGCAGTAACTGTTTTAGATAAAAGAAAAACAAAAGTACAAAGTTGGTTTTTAGACCTTACTTTAGTGAAAAATTACTGGTCTGGTGCCAACAGAACCTATCACCATACGGCTCCTGTATCAGCCATGTATGCGTTGCGAGAAGCTTATAGAATTGTACTAGAAGAAGGTTTGGAAAACAGATGGGCAAGGCATAGAGAGAATCATTTTTTACTTAAAGATGACCTTCAAGAATTAGGAATTGAATTTTTGGTAAAAGAGGGATTTAGATTACCAATGTTAAATTCAGTAATAATACCAAATGGAGTTGACGATATAGCTGTACGTAGAAAATTACTAAATGAGTACAATATAGAAATAGGCGGAGGCTTGGGCAACCTTGCAGGAAAAGTGTGGCGTATAGGATTAATGGGCGAGAGCAGTACTCCAAATCATGTAAATATGCTCATTGCTGCACTAAAAAAAATATTATAAAAGTATGAATTTTGAATCTAAATTACCTAAAGGTGTCTTTATAGCCACATTGACACCAATGCATAAAGACTTAAGTGTAAACCATGAGGCTTTGGTAGCACATATCAAATACTTATTAAATAATGGCAGTGACGGAATCTGTTTGTTAGGTACAACAGGAGAAGCTAATTCTTTGAGTTTAAAAGAACGTATAGAAATTATCGATAGTGTGGTCAATGCTGGTATTGATCCAGTAAAACTGCTTATCGGAACAGGCTGTTGTGCTTTTCCAGATACTGTTGCACTTACCAAGTATGCTGTTTCAAAAGGTGCTGGTGGAATATTGATGTTACCACCTTTCTTTTATAAAAATTTAAGTGATTATGGTGTCGTGGATTATTTTAAATTAATAACCGATAAAGTAAATGACAAGAACCTCAAAATCTACCTCTATCACTTTCCTAAAATGACAGGAGTACCTTTTACTTTATCGTTGACCAAAAAGTTGATAAATGCATTACCAAATACCATTGTTGGAATGAAAGATTCTAGTGGAGATTGGAGCAATACAGAAACCATTCAAAAAGGCATTCCGGGATTTAAGATGTATCCGGGTTCCGAGACATTTTTACTAGATTCATTACGTTTAGGAGGTATGGGTTGTATTTCGGCTACCGGAAATGCAACAGTTAAATTGATAGCAGAAGTATATAAAAATTGGGAGAATGAAAATGCTGACGCACTTCAAGAAGATCTAATTAAAGTTAGAAAAGCTTTTGAAGTAACAGCATTTGCATCAGGATTAAAGTATCTATTTTCAGAATGGACAAATAATTCTGAATGGCTTAATGTTCGACCACCAAATGCACTTCCTAATAAAGATGAGGAAGAAAAATTGATAACTAATTTAAAAGAAGTAGGCTTCACTTTAGAGTAACTCAGATAAATTAGGGATAATAAGAAACAAAAAAGGCTTACAGAAAACTGTAAGCCTTTTTATTTATTTTGTGGTCCCACATGGGCTCGAACCATGGACCCCCTGATTATGAGTCAGGTGCTCTAACCAGCTGAGCTATGAGACCAAAAATGGAGTGCAATATTAACAATTATTTACATGATTTACAATGTTTTCATTTGAAAAATGATTTATATTTTTCTATTCATTAAATTCTTTCCAAACTCAATTAACAACTTCTTATTACTATCCTTAATGGATAATTGATTGCAACTTTCAAATGATTTTTTTGTGTAACTGGCTATTTCAGACTTAATGAGTTCAGAGATTTTATACTTTTCAAATAAAGCAATTACCTCTTCAATCTCTTTAGCATTTTTACTTTCAATATCATATAAGCTTAGCAATTTATTTTTATCACTATTATCCGCAAGAATTAAAGCCTTAAGATACAACCATGTTTTTTTATTTTTTATTATATCCCCTGCATGTTGTTTTCCGAAATCAGTCTCACCAAAAACATCTAAATAGTCATCTTGTAACTGAAACGCGACGCCAAGATTTAAACCATAGTTATATATTTTTTGAGCTTCTACTTCATTTGTCCCAGATATCATGGCTCCCATTTTTAAGGATGCCGCTATTAAAACTGCCGTTTTATAAGATATCATTTTAATGTAATCAGCAATTGAAACATCACTGCTTGTCTCAAAATCAATATCAAACTGTTGCCCTTCACAAACTTTTAAAGCAGTTTGATTAAATAAAACCATTAATTCTTTATACTGTTTAGTATTATAAGATTCAAATAGCTGATTTGTCAAAACTAACATGGCATCTCCAGACAAAATACCTGTGTTTAAATTCCATTTTTCATGAACAGTCTTATGACCTCTTCTAAGCGGAGCATCATCCATAATATCATCATGTACCAATGAAAAATTATGGAACATTTCAATTGCTAAAGCAGCATCTAAAGCTTTTTTATAATCACCTCCAAAAAGGTCACAGCTCATTAATGTTAAAATAGGTCGCAATCGTTTCCCTCCTATATTTAATATATATATTATCGGTTCGTATAAATTTTTAGGCTCTTTAACTATAATTTTCTTTTGAAGGTGCTCTAAAAATAATATTTTATATTCTTCTATATTCAAAATGTATCTTTTTTGTAAAACTAATTAATCTTATTTAATCACTATTAAAAATCGAAAATAAACTTTGGAAACTTTTTGTGTGTTTAAAGTTTCCTTTGTATATTTGCCCTGTTTTATATGGAAAAAATGAAAGATACAATATTAGAAAAATCAATAGAAATGTTCTTAAACTACGGTTTTAAAAGCGTTACTATGGATGATATTTCTAAAGAATTAGGAGTTTCTAAAAAAACGATTTATACGCATTACAAAACAAAAAACGAATTGGTAAAAGCATGCGTTCTTGCAACATTTGAGAGAATAAGTAATGGTATTGACACCATTTGTGCTTTGAAAAAAAATCCTATTGAAGAATTATTTGACATTAAAGAATTTGTGATTGAAAACCTTAAAGGTGAAAAATCATCTCCTCAATATCAACTTGAAAAATACTATCCTCAGTTGTTTATAGTATTAAAAAAGAAGCAGTTTGATATTATGGAATTGTGTATAAAAGAAAACCTTGAAAGAGGGATTGATATTGGACATTATAGAGCCGATATAGATATCAATTTTATTTCAAAAATCTACTTTAGTGGCGTTATTTCCATCAAAAATATTGAGTTGTTTCCTATGGGAAAAAATAACATGAAAACCTTAATGACCAACTATTTAAATTACCACACAAGAGCAATTGCTACTGATAAAGGTCTTGAAAAATTAAAAGAAATATTAAATAATGAAATATAACATAATTACGATATTTTTTAGTCTGTTTTTATCAATAGCAGTCCATTCTCAAGAAGAACAATTATCTTTTACTTTAGAGCAAGCTATTGAATATGCCTTGAAAAATAATAGAACAGTTAAAAATGCGGTTCGAGATATTGACGCTTCAAAAAAACAAAAATGGGAAACTACGGCAACAGGTTTACCTCAGATAAGTGCAACTATAGATTATCAAAACTGGATAAAACAACAAATTTCTCTTATTCCTGCAGAGTTTTTTGGAGGAAATCCCGGTGAATTTGCTGAAATAGCTTTTGGTACCAAACAAAATATTGATGCTACTGCAACACTATCACAATTATTATTTGACGGTTCTTACTTAGTAGGTTTACAATCTGCTAAAGTATTTTTAGAAATTTCTAAAAATGCTAAAGAAAAAACAGAACTTGAAGTCAGAAAAACTGTTATTGATGCTTATGGAAATGTGCTGCTTGCTGAAGAAAGTATAAAAATCTTAGAAAAAAATAAAGCTGCACTCATTAAAAACCTAAATGAAACGCAAAAAATCTATGAAAACGGATTAGAAGAAGAGGAAAGTGTAGAACAGCTACAAATTACATTAGCAAGTATAGAAAGTAGCCTTAAAAATACGATAAGATTAAAAGATCTATCGTATAAAATGCTGAATATTACTTTGGGTGTAGATATTGATAAAAAAATAACTCTCAAAGATGATTTGACAACATTAGCTATTGAAAATATAGATTTAACCTTAATTGCATCTCCATTTAATTTAGAAGATAATATTGATTTTAAAATTGCCAAAAACAATAAACGTTCTCAAGAATTATTATTAAAATTTGAAAGAAGTAAAGCCTTACCAAATTTATCTGCCTTTATAAATGGAGGTTACACAGGTAATAATGACAGCTTTAGTTTTTTAAATAGTGACCAACGATGGTTTGGATATTCATTGGTTGGTGTAAGCTTAAATGTACCTATATTCAGTTCACTAAGTAGATCAGCCAAAACACAACGAGCAAAGATAAATTTAGAAAAGGCAAAAACAGAACTCACTCAAACAGAACAACAATTAAAATTAAAAACCGCTAATGCTAAGAGTAATTATCAATTTGTTATTGAACAGTATCAAACGGCAAAAAAGAATTTAGAATTAGCTGAACGTATTGAAAAAAAGAATCAAACTAAATTCTTTGAAGGTATAGGATCAAGTTTTGAATTAAGACAAGCTCAAATACAATTATACAGTTCACAACAAGAATATTTAAAAACTATGTTAGATGTAATTAATAAAAAAGCTGAATTAGAAACTATATTGAATCATACAAAAAAATAATCATCAAATGAAATACACACACACAGTATTTGTCTTGCTACTTCTTATAACATCATGTCAAAAAAAAGAAGTAGTTTCTGAAAATATTCAAGAATTACAAACGCAAAAAAGTGCTATAAAAATACAAATAGATAGTTTAAGTAAGAAATTAAAATCTATTGATGAAGCTCTTACAAAATTGGATAAGCGCAAAAAATTACAAGTTGTAACCGTTCTACCCGTAAAAAAAGGAATTTTTAAACATTTTATTGAAATTCAAGGTATAGTAAAGGCAGACAAAAATATTGAAATAAGACCAGAATTAGGTGGTACCGTTAAAGCAATTTATGTGAAAGAAGGTCAACGGGTTTCTAGAGGGCAAACATTGGTTCAATTAGATGATGCTTCTGTAAAAAATAGCATTGCAGAGTTAAATACGCAATTGGCTTTGGCAAAAACTACTTTCGAACGTCAAGAGCGTTTATGGAAACAAAAAATAGGTTCTGAAATGCAATATCTCCAAGCAAAAGCTCAAAAAGAAAATTTAGAAAATAATTTTGCAAGCCTAAGGACACAAGCTCGTAAAATGAAAATTATCGCACCTTTTAGCGGAATAGTTGATGAAATTTTTCCTAAAAATGGTGAATTAACAAGTCCGCAAACACCAGTGATTCGTTTGCTAAATTTAAGCAAAGTATATGTTGAGGCAGAGGTAACCGAAACCTATTTGCCTACCGTAAAAATTGGAACTGAAGCCAATATATATTTTCCATCAATACAAAAAGAAGTAAATTCTAAAATTGCACAAGTTGGAAATTATATAAACCCGGATAACCGCAGTTTTAAAACCAGAATTAATATTTCTAATACAGACAGGCTCATTAAACCTAATCTTTTGGCAGATTTAAAAATATTAGATTTTAAAGCAGAAGGTATTATCATCCCTTCAACGCTAGTCCAACAAGATCAAAATGGCAATAATTATGTTTTTGTTATTGATGCTGCAAGCGAAGGAAAAAAAGTGGTAAAGAAATTAGTAGATATTGGGAATGAGTATAATCATGAAGTTTTTATAAGCAAAGGATTGACTGAAAATGACACATTGATCAACACTGGTGCCAGGCTTGTAAAAACGGGAGAAACTGTTAATATAACTACTAAATAATCTGATAATTTTAGAATTATATTATGAGTAAAATAGAGAGAGAATTTAAGTTATCAACATGGTCAATTCATAATAAAATGACTGTGTTTGTGATAATTGCAATGATATTCTTTGCTGGAATTTTTGCATATCAAAATATGCCTAGAGAAGCATTTCCTGAAATTGTTGTGCCTGAAATTTATGTAGCAACTCCTTATCCCGGTAATTCGGCCATTGATATTGAAAAATTAATTACACGTCCGATAGAAAAAGAAATAAATGGAATTTCAGGTGTAGATGAAATCGTTTCAACATCTATTGAAGGATTTTCATCAATACAGGTAAAATTTGATTTTAGCGTTACACCTACTGAAGCACTTCGAAAAGTAAAAGATAAAGTTGATGCTGCAATGTCTGATAAAGATTTTCCTAAAGATCTGCCTGCTGATCCTACTGTACAAGAGTTGAATTTTGCTGAATTAATGCCCATCATGAACATTAATCTGTCCGGTGAATTTTCTATGGATCAACTTAAAGAATATGGTGAATATTTAGAAGATGAAATTGAAAAAGTTCCTGAAATATCTAAAGTTGATATTAGAGGTATTCAAGACAAGGAAGTGGAAATTAGTGTTGACCTCTATAAAATGCAAACTTCTGAGATTAGTTTTAATGATATTGGTGCTGCTATTCAGAATGAAAATATGACCATTTCCGGAGGTGATCTACTTGAAAACGGATTGCGAAGAAATGTTCGCGTAATTGGTGAGTTTAAATCTGCTAAAGAGATTGAAAACATCATTGTAAAACAAGAAAAAGGCAATATCGTTTACCTTAGAGATATTGCTATTGTACGTTTTAAAGAGCAAGAAAAGGATAATTATGCTCGTGAATTTTCGCAACCGGTTGTTATGTTAGATGTTACTAAGCGAGGTGGTGAAAATTTAATTAAAGCCTCAACTCAAATTGATTCAATTCTTGCAAAAGCAAAGACATCTTTTTTTCCTTCTAACTTGTATATTTCTAAAACGAACGATATGACCAATGATACCAAAACAATGGTCGCAGATTTAGAGAACAGCATTATTTTAGGTGTTATTTTAGTAGTTTTAGTATTGCTATTCTTTTTAGGTACTCGAAATGCACTTTTTGTAGGTGTAGCTATACCTTTATCTATGTTTATTTCATTCATCATTTTAAACGCTTTGGGAGTGACATTAAATATGATGGTATTATTCTCATTAGTATTAGCTTTAGGGATGCTGGTTGATAATGGTATAGTGGTTGTAGAAAATGTATACCGATTATTAGATCAAGGGTATTCAAAAATCGATGCTGCCAAATTTGGTGTTGGCGAAGTTGCTATGCCAATTATTGCTTCTACTGCAACTACATTAGCAGCATTTTTACCTTTGGCTTTTTGGCCCGGTATGATGGGGGAATTTATGAAATATCTACCTGTTACTTTAATTATTGTATTGGGATCTTCATTATTTGTTGCCTTGGTTATCAATCCTATGTTAACTTCTGTCTATATGAAAATTAAAGAAGATGAAGTCGATCTTAAGAAGCTTTTTAAATATAGTATTATTCTTTTCATTATTGGTGTGTTACTATTAGTTGCAGGTATAACTTTAGAGATTAAAGGATTAAATGCCTTTGGATTATTATTGATCTTAGCAGCAATACTAAGAATTGTCAACACCAAACTATTAACTCCTGCTACCATATGGTTTCAACACAAACTATTGCCTAAATTAGAAAATACTTATGAAAGAGTATTAAAATTTGCGCTTTACGGTGTTAGACCAAAATTATTTGTTTTCGGAACTTTTGGCTTATTGATTTTATCATTTGTACTATTTGCTGTCTTTCCGCCAAAAGTACTTTTCTTCCCCGAAACACCACCAAAACAGGTATATGTATATTTAGAATATCCGATAGGAACCGATATTGAAGTTACCAATGATCTTTCTAAAGAAATTGAAAATAAAATTCAAGATCATTTAAAGAAATATGAGATAAATGGTCATAACTTCTTAATCACGTCTGTAATCGGTCAAGTTGGCGAAGGAACTAGTGACCCGAATCAAGGTCAGCAAGGCGGTACAACTCCTAATAAAGCTCGTATTACTGTCGATTTTGTAAAATTTATAGATAGAGATGGTACTGATACAAATGATGTTCTGATTGAAATTAGAGAATTACTTTATGGTTTCCCTGGTGTAAAGATTACGGTTGATCGTCCTGAAGACGGTCCGCCAACAGGTCCTCCTATAAATATTGAAGTTACCGGCGATGACTATAAGCAATTATTGTACGCTGCAGATGACATCAGGCAATTTATTAACGATGCTAACATTTTAGGTATTGAAGATTTAAAATTAGATGTAGAACAAGGTAAACCTGAACTTCCTGTAATAATTGATAGGCAAAAAGCCCGTCGTTTAAACATCTCAACGGGTCAAGTTGGTGATGTGTTGAGAACTTCATTATTCGGAAAAGAAGTTTCTACTTTTAAAGATGGCGAAGACGATTACCCTATTAATATTAGATTAATGGATAAATATAGGTACAATAAAGATGTTCTTATGAATCAAAAAATTACCTTTAGAGATCAGGCCTCAGGTAAAATTGTACAAATTCCTATTTCGGCAATTGCCCATACAGAAACATCTTCAACTTTTAGTGCTGTAAAACGCAAAGATCTGAATAGGGTTATTACTCTTTTTTCAAATGTACTAGAGAATTATAACGCAACTGAAATAAATGATCAGATTAAAAAAGCATTAGAAAACTATACTTTACCCAAGGGAATTACATTTTCTTTTACCGGTGAACAAGAAAAACAAGCCGAAGAAATGGCCTTTTTAAGCAGGGCATTGATGATTGCCGTATTTTTAATCTTCTTAATACTTGTTGGTCAGTTTAATTCAACTTCAACGCCTGTTATAATTTCACTATCTGTGATATTAAGTTTAATAGGCGTATTGTTAGGTCTAATAATTTTTAGAATGGAATTTGTTGTAATGATGACCATGATAGGCATCATTTCATTAGCAGGTATTGTTGTAAATAATGCTATAGTATTAATAGACTATACACTATTAATAATGCAGCGAAAACGTTTGGAAAATAATTTTGATAAAAACGCATTTACCAAAGAATTAATTTACGAAAGTATTGTAGAAGGTGGCAGAACACGTTTAAGACCAGTATTATTAACTGCTATTACAACTATTTTAGGTTTATTACCTTTAGCTATTGGTATCAATATAAATTTCATGACTTTGTTTACTGAGTTTGACCCACAATTTTATATAGGAGGTGAAAATGTTGCTTTTTGGGGTCCTATGTCTTGGACTATTATTTTCGGGTTAGTTTTTGCTACTTTTTTAACCTTAATAATTGTTCCTGTTTTATTAAGTTTACTTACAAATTTTAAAGCCAAGGTTTTTAAACGTTTTGTAGTAAATACTAAAATAACGTGAGTTCGATATATCAGTAAGTGTAATTTTTTGTTAATCAATTATTTAAGAGGTATTTCCATAAGCGTATAACTGCCTATATATCAATAGAATAAGTTTTTTATATTAGACAAAACAAACCCCGAAAAGGAGTGTATTCCTTAAAAATCGGGGTTTTAAATTATCTATATATGTGTAAAAAACAACTCTAAAAACAAAAAATCCTGACAATCATTATAAATTATCTGGATTAATTAATTTTTTTAAAAATTAGACTACTTCTGAAAGTGACTATATAAATTAAAAAATTCATGAAATTTTTCGTTATGTCCTGAATAATGAATTATTGTCATTCAGAGTGAAATGTAATGAAGCGAAGAATCTTAAATCAAAATAGTTTGATGGAGATTCTTCAGTCGTCCTGTCCCGATAACTATCGGGACTCCTTCTGAATGACAATTCGTTAATTATCTATCCTTTTTTACTAAAAACCTGACAGGTCTGAAAAAATAGGCAAAGCTAAAAGCCTGCCCGCCTACGGAGGGAACATCACCACCAAGCTAAGCAGGCAGTTTTTCATGGTAAAATAAATTTATAATCCGATAACAAGCGTTGCCGTAAATTTATCATTAGTAATATCTAATGTATTAGGTTCAACTTCTTGAACATTTAAGAAATCATAAATCTCTGTATTTGTTGAATTTTGATATGCCAAATCTAGCTTAAAATTACCTTTAAATTTAAAACCAATTCCAACAGAATATCCTTTTATATTCTCGGTATCAATAGCATCTTCAAAAGGACTTTCATCAAAACGATAACCTCCTCTTAAACTTACATTGTCTATACGCCATTCTGCACCAACTCTAAAGGAAGAAGTTCCTTTTAAGAGCGTAGAAAAATCTTCATTTTCAAACGTAAATTGATTTGTTGGTTTAAGTTTTATGTTTTGATAATTTTTGTAAGTATAGTCAAAACTTAATAATCCTTCTTTGCCAAAAATATAGGCGAAACTACCTGTTAATTTACTAGGCGTATTTAACTGATAATCAAAAACTGTAATTCCTCCGCCTTCAGGTGTAACAAATTCACTGTCTTCTTCGTTAAATGTTAACTCGTGGTCATATATAGAACGTTCTTCAGATAAATTGTACCAAGTAGGTGATTGAAATGTTAAACCTAACCTAGTTTCTTGTGAAGGTTTAATGATAGCTCCAACACTAATTGAAACACCATTACCAATTGTTTTTAACTCTTGTTCAGCACGTACATCAAAAGTATTTCCATTACCATCATTATTTAATTCATCAGCAATTGTTAATTGAGAATATTCAAAATTATAAGCGCTTATAGAAGCTCCTAAATATAAATTCTCATTACGTTGAGCCGCAATTGAAAATACAAATTTATCATTTCTGCCATCAGTAAAATTTTCAAATATTTGCTCTTCGGCAACACCATATACTATATCAGGATCATAAATATCTGTATTTGGAGCAAATTCACTGTTCCCTCTGGCTAACCAACTACTTTCATAATCTCTAGCAACAGAGTAGTTAAAACCCAATGCAATTTTTGACCAATTAGAGTTGTGACTATTATCAAAAACCATAACACCACCCGCTTGAGTCATATTTAAATAGTCATTATTATTAGTAATACTGTTGTCTGCAAAAGATGTAATGATGTCTGTATTTCGTAAGCCGAAAGTTATACTGGCTTCTGTGTTTTTAAAGATGGCTAAACCTGCAGGATTGATATCACTAGCTGACAGATCTCCACCTAATGCACCAAAAGCTCCGCTCATAGCATTGAATCTGGCTGTACCATTATTTTCTTCTCCAGAAAATAGTATTGCAGCATCTCCATAACTTATAATTTGGGCGTTGATTGCTAAAGAGGATAATAATCCTCCTATTAAAAATAGAATTTTTTTCATGTGTTTATTTTTATTGTTTTTTAACGGTCACATGCAGTTCGCCAATAGATATTTTCCTAGGAGAAAATTCTTTACATGACTCGTTTCATGTGCTTGTTTTTATTGTTTTTTAACGTCTTCTTGAACCACTACTTCTTGAAGGTGAGGAAGATGATCTTGAAGAAGAACTTCTAGACACAGAAGAACGACTAGAACTTCGTGAAGAAGAGCGGCTATAATTGTTATTTGAACTTCTCGTAGAGGTTCTGGCTCTAGGAGCGCTTCTTCTATTTGTTGTATTGACTCTTCTATTAGAATTGTTATTAGTTGCTATTCTTCTATTAGGGTTAGAATAACTAACTCTTCTTGTTGTTTGTGGTCTTGTTCTTCTTACATTAGAATTTGTAGCTCTAGAATTTGTAGTTCTAGGAGTACCATAATTTGAAACATATGACCTTCCTGAACTTCTTCTAACTCCGCTAGAACGTGATGTACTAGAACCTCTTCTGATTCCGCTAGAGCGAGTAGTATTTCCTGAACTTCTTCTTATTTGATTTGAACGAGAATTTGTTCCTATATTTCTTCTTGTAGTACCGCTACGTCTATTTATTGTGCTACTACGATTGATACCAGTTCTTCTTGAAGCCGTTGAGCTTCTTCTATTGACAGTATTTCTTCTATTAGCAGTCGATGCACGTCTACTAAATGTACCTCTGTTACCTAATCTATTGGTGTTATAAGCATACCCTCTTCCGTAATTGTAATTATTGTAGTAACCATGTCCAAAACCTCCATACCAATAAGGGTTATAAAAACCATGTCCAAAGCCATGTCCAAAACCTCCAAAACCAAAATGAGGATTATAAAAACCTCCAAAACCGTACCCAAAGCCACCAAAGCCACCAAAGCCACCAAAGCCATATCCAAAGCCACCATATCCAAAATAAAAAGGATCATAAAAGCCACCAAAACCTCCGAAACCGGTATAAAAGTTTACAGTAACATTATCGGTATATTCCCAAGGTGAGTTCCCTTCAAGATACTCTTCCTCGTAATATTCATCATCTCCATAACTATATGAATCAATATCAGTAAACACGTCACCTTCAGTTATTGTATCATATTTTTCAGCTACTCTTTTGAAATAACCATTATAAGAATTTGATTTAGCTTCTACAACGGCAACTTCTTTTTTAGGTTGGTTAGTAGCATAAATTCCATCGTCATCATTTGTGGTACTTTGATAGGTCCCACATGAAGTTAAACCTACTAATATCAATCCTATTAAAGATAAATAAGTGGCTTTGCTGTTAATATATTTTTTTATTTTCATGTTGAGTAACTTTTAATTGTATTAAATTACAAAATATAATTAGTTTTGCACTAATAAATAATTGTGTTAACAATATCACAATATTTATGCCAAAAGTAAATATATGAGTAAAAATTTAACGAAAAGAAGTGAAGATTATTCCAAATGGTATAATGAATTGGTAGTAAAAGCTGATCTAGCTGAGAATTCTGGAGTGAGAGGAATGATGGTTATCAAACCTTACGGATTTGCAATTTGGGAAAAAATGCAAGCTGAATTAGATAGAATGTTTAAGGAAACAGGTCATGAAAATGCCTATTTTCCGTTACTTATACCCAAATCGTATTTTAGTAAAGAGGCAAGTCATGTTGATGGATTTGCCAAAGAATGTGCGGTAGTGACACATTATAGATTAAAAACTGCAGATGATGGTAAAAGTATTATAGTAGATGAAACAGCAAAATTAGAAGAAGAATTAATTATAAGACCTACTTCAGAAACTATTATTTGGGATTCATATAGGAAATGGATACAGTCATATAGAGACCTGCCATTATTAATAAACCAATGGGCAAATGTAGTGCGTTGGGAAATGCGTACTAGATTATTTTTACGAACATCAGAATTTTTATGGCAAGAAGGGCATACAGCCCATGCAACAAAAAGTGAAGCTATTGCTGAAGCTGAACAAATGCAGAGAGTATATGCTGATTTTGCAGAGAATTTTATGGCAATGCCGGTAATTAAAGGGACTAAAACTGAAAGCGAACGTTTTGCAGGCGCTTTAGAGACTTATACTATTGAGGCTTTAATGCAGGATGGTAAGGCATTGCAAGCTGGAACATCTCATTTCTTAGGGCAAAATTTTGCAAAGGCTTTTGATGTGAAATTTACCTCAAAAGAAGGTAAACAAGAATATGTTTGGGCAACTTCTTGGGGCGTTTCTACACGATTGATGGGTGCTTTAGTGATGACACATTCTGATGATATGGGATTGGTATTACCTCCTAAGTTAGCACCAATTCAAGTAGTAATTGTACCTATTTATAGAAATGAGAAACAGTTAGATGTTATCTCTGAAAAAGCTACAGAAATAATGACCGATTTAAAATCAAAAGGAATTTCTGTGAAGTTTGATAATAGAGATACACATAAACCAGGTTGGAAATTTGCCGAGTATGAATTAAAAGGTGTGCCTTTACGGATAGGGATGGGTCCTCGAGATCTAGAAAACGGAACGGTTGAACTAGCAAGGCGTGATACATTGACAAAAGAGATTGTTAATCAAGATGAATTAGTTACTGTAATTGAAAAACTACTAGTAGAAATTCAAGAAAGTTTATTTAAAAGGGCGATAGATTTTAGAAAAGAACACATTACTCAAGTTGATACTTTTGATGAATTTAAAGAAGTGTTAAAGAATAAAGGTGGATTTATATCTGCGCATTGGGATGGTACTTCAGAAACAGAAAATAAAATCAAAGAGCTAACAAAAGCAACTATTAGATGTGTACCATTATATGTTGTAAGAGAGGAAGGTACTTGTGTTTTAACAGGCAATAAATCTGAAAAAAGAGTACTTTTTGCAAAAGCATATTAAATTTTTTGTCAAAGTACTTGCAGAGTTTTAAAAATGTATTATTTTTGCACTCGCTTTAGAAGATAAAGTTAAATAATGGTCCGTTCGTCTAGGGGTTAGGACGCCAGGTTTTCATCCTGGTAACAGGGGTTCGATTCCCCTACGGACTACAATAATATTGTTAATCCCGATAGCTATCGGGAGTAGATTTGTTTATTTGGTTATACCATGAGCAAATAAACAGATAAACAGATAAACAAATAAATAAACAGTAATAAAATGGCAAATCATAAGTCAGCATTAAAAAGAATTAGAAGCAACGAAACGAAGCGTTTAAGAAATAAATTTCAGCATAAAACTACTAGAAATGCTATTAAAGTATTGCGCGCTACAGAAAAGAAGAAAGATGCTGAAAAGCAATTACCTTTAGTTGCAGCAATGATTGATAAACTATCTAAAAATAATATCATTCATAAAAATAAAGCAGCAAACTTAAAATCTAAATTAACTAGATTTGTAGCAGCACTTTAATTCAAATACAAAATTGATTTAGAAAAGACAGCTTAGAGCTGTCTTTTTTGTTTTATAATCTTTGTTGCCAATTAAAATGTGAGTATATATTTTATGTAATATAACCTGAGTTCGATATAAGGAACGTAGATTGTAACATAAACTATATTGATTTTCAGCACTTTGTCTGTTCGAGCCTTTCGTCTTCGCTCAAGATAAACTAAAGTCGAGAACTATTTAAAAAACCTCTCGACTTTAGTTTATCTTGAGCATTACAGAGCAGTAAAACATATTTTACTGTGAAGGTAGCAAGCAAAGCTTGTCGAAAGCTCAAGGTGATGCTAAATTTATCAATTCATATTTAAAGCTCTGATTATCAGTTATTATCCGAAGTGTTACATCGAACTCAGGTTAATAGTTTAGTTTTACCATTCATAGGTTTTATCAGCATCAAGTCTGATGAAAATAAATAGTAAAATTGTAAATCCCCACAAAGAAGAACCTCCATAGCTAAAAAAGGGCAAGGGAATACCGATGGTAGGTAATAAACCTATAACCATACCAATGTTTATCATAAAGTGGAAAAAGAAGATAGCTGCTGCTGAATACCCAAAAACCCTACTAAATGTAGATTTTTGTCTTTCAGATATTTGTATAAGACGTAATATAAAAGCCACAAAAATAATAATAACCGCACTGCTACCTAAAAAGCCCCATTCTTCTCCAACCGTGCTGAAAATGTAATCGGTGTCTTGTTCAGGCACAAAATTGCCTTGAGTTCTATCACCTTCTAAAAACCCCTTACCGGTTAGACCCCCGGAACCAATAGTAATCATTGATTGGTGTGTATTATAACCTATTCCTTTAGTATCAGTAGTTTTACCTAATAGTATACTAAACCTGTCTCTGTGCCTTTGTTCAAAGACATTATTATAGACATAATCTACACTAAAAATAAACAACCCCATAAATAAATAAAGAGCAATTACTTTATACCATTCTCTTTTAAATGGAAACTTTTTAAAATTTATAATATAAACAAAAAGGAGTGTTAATATGCCGTAAACTATAAGAAGAGATACGGTAAACCCAACATATAATGTTATAATAAATAATACGATAGCTATGAAACTAATCACTAAATAATAGGCAGGTAATCCTTCTCTATATAATACTACTAGTAAAGAAAAATAGATCAATGCAGATCCGGCATCAGGTTGTAATGTTATAAGTATTGCCGGTAATAAGATAATGAAAAATGCACTTAATTGAGATTTGAAATTACCCAGATCTTTTCCCGGGTCATTAATGAAATTAGCCAATGCCAGTGCAGTTGCAGCTTTAGCGAATTCTGATGGCTGTATACTAAAACCTCCAAAATTATACCAAGATGTTGCTCCATTTATAGTTGAACCTACAACAAATAACCCAACTAAAGACACGATAGATACAATATAAAAAAGACCAGAAAACTGTTCATAAAACTTTGAATCAATTGAAATGATAATAACAATGAGTACAAAACTCAATGCTATCCATTTCAATTGTTTTCCATAGAGTGCTGCAAAGTCTAATATCTCATGATGATTTTCAGATACTGTTGCAGCATAAATATTTAACCAACCAAAAAATACCAATACTATATAAAATAATACCAGTATCCAGTCAATACCTGCAAATATGTTAGTCTTCCTTTTCCGCAAGTTGTTGTAGTGTTAGTATTTGCTTATCATATTCATCTTGTAAACTTCCTTCAAACATTCGTTTTTCTAACCAAGGTCGAGTAGTGCTTCCGTTCAAATATTTTTCTATCATAAGTGTGGCTATAGGACCAGCCCAACGCGAGCCCCAATATCCGTTTTCTACATATACAGCAATAACAATTTTAGGATTATCTTTAGGTGCAAAAGCTATAAAAACGGAATGATCTGTAAACTGAACTCTTTTGCCATTAACGCTTGCGAAATTTTCAGCGGTACCGGTTTTTCCACATATTTCTAACCCTTTTACCTTTGAACCTCTTGCAGTACCTTTTTCAAAAACATTAAACATGCCTTCTATCACAGGTTCAAAATGTTCAGGTTTAATTGATGTTTTTTTAGGGACAGTAAACTGATCAATTTGAATGGGTTTGTTATCTACTTTTTTAATGATATGTGGTGTAAAATAAAAACCTCTATTGGCTATAGCCGCTGTCATATTTGCTAATTGAATGGGTGTAGCCAATACTTCACCTTGACCAATGGCATTAGAAATGGTTGTTGAGGCACGCCATCCACCATTTGGATAATAACGATTATAAAAAGCGGCATTAGGTACCAATCCTCTGGTTCCGGTAAATAAATCATTTTTTAATAAATTTCCTAATCCAAAACTCTTTACATGTTTACTCCATGTATCCATACCCTCAGAAGGGGTTGGGTATTTTTCAATAATTCTTTTATACACATTTGAAAAATAAGCGTTGCAAGATTTGTGTATACCTCTGTCTAATTTTATTGGTGAACCATAAATACCGCAATGGCATTTCATAAATGCCTTAGAGCTTCTACCGTATTTAAAACCTCCATAACAATAGAAGGCACTTTCTGGGAAAATAACCTGTTCTTGTAGACCAATAAGTGCATTGATAATTTTGAATGGTGACCCGGGCGGATATTGTGCCAATATACTTCTATCATATAATGGTTTATTGTCTTCATCATAGTATAATTTAGTAAAGTTTTTTGACCGCTCTCTACCTACCATTAAATTGGGGTCATAGGTTGGGGTAGATATCAATGATAGTATTTCACCGGTAGCAGGTTCAATTACTACTATACCACCTCTTTTATTAGCCATTAAAGCTTCACCATATTGCTGTAACTTACTATCTAGAGTTAAGGTAATATCTTTACCTGTAATAGATAAAGTGTCATAAATACCATTTTTATAAGGGCCAATTTCTTTGTTGAATCGGTTTCTTTGAACAAATTTTACGCCTTTTACACCTCTTAAGGTGTTTTCATAATTATTTTCTACCCCCTTAATACCAATCAATTCCCCTTGTTGGTAATAACTGTTTTTTTTGATTTGTTCATTATTTACTTCACCAATAAAGCCTAATACATTTGGAGCAGATTTAATAGGATATTCTCGTAAAGAACGTTTTTGAATGTAAAAGCCTTTGAATTTATGCATTTTTTCTTGCAGGTATGCATAGTTGTCTTTTGAGAGTTGGGCTACAAAAACAGAAGGTAATCTTGGAGAATAATTTTTTGCTCTCTTGAATTCTTTTATGAACTTTTCTTTAGAGATTTTTAATAAAATACAAAATTCTAATGTGTCCAGAGGCTTGACATCTCTTGGGATGACCATAATATCATATGATGGTTGATTGGCAACCAATAAAACATTATTTCGGTCGTATATAAAACCTCTATCAGGATAGTCGTATTTTACAGCTACCGCTGAATTATGAAAAGGAGATGGCTTGTATTTAGTAGTAATAATTTGTAAATAGAACAAGCGAAATATAAATATGACTCCTATCAATAATATTGAAAAGTATGCGATGTATCTTCTTTCCATTTTTATTTGCCTTTATCCATTAATAATAAACTGAATATTAACAAAATAATTGTAAAAATACTTGTTAAAAAAGTTCTTGAAAAAATAGTGACTATAGCATTCAGTTTAAAATACTCTAAACTAAATATTATAAGATGGTGAGTAAAGGTTAAGATAACAATAAAGCTTAGCAATCTTAAAAAAGGAAGCTTATTGATGTTAAATATCGGAAAATCTATCTCAGGTTTTCTTAATAACCCTTTTAATAATGGTAATCTTATATAAGCTATGAATAAAGTTGCTGCAGCGTTTGTGCCTCCTGAATCAACAAAAAAATCAATGCATAAACCCAATAAAAAACTTAATAATAAAAATACGCTTCTATCTTTTTTTAAAGGATATAGAATGATAAATAAAATATAGAGTAATGGGTTGATATAACCCCAAAATAGTACATTATTTAATACAATTACTTGAACTAGAATTAGTCCAATAAATAGGAAGATATTTTTTACAACATCATTCATTTAGCTGTAGTTTCTTCTAGGGTTGTTATTTCTTCTTTATCAAAATTTGTGATAATATTAATTGGTCCAATGGCACTCATATCGTTAAATAATTTGATATCAATTCTTTGATAAATATTATTTTCTTTGTTAAAATCTAAAATAGTACCAACAGGAACACCTTCAGGGAAAATGGTAGATTTTCCACCAGTGGTAATAGTGTCGCCAATTTTTATATTGGCTCTTATTGGTAAATCTATAAGTTGTAGAATATTATAATCTTTTCCATCCCATTGTAATGTACCGAAATACAAACTATTTAAAAGTTTTACATTGATTTTTGAATTTTCATTTAAAATTGATAAAACAGTTGAATAATTTTTTGAAACTGTGTTTATTATACCTATAATTCCTTTACTGTTTACAACGCCCTGATCTGTTTTAACACCTTGTCTTGAGCCTTTATTTATCAATAAGAAATTATATTTTTTATGATATTCATTCTTATATACCTTAGCAGCAAGGTAGCTGTATTCTTGAGAATATTTTATAGTATCTAAAAGTTGAATAGATTGTATTGAACTGTCTTTTAGTTTTTGAGAAAGTATATTCTTTAATCGCGTATTTTCATCTAGTAGCTGTTGATTGTATACTTTAAGATGGGTGTATTCTTTGAAAGAATTTATACGTTTGTAAATACCACCGGTAATAGAATTTGCAGAATTTACAAATTTACTTTTATGGTAAGAATGATTTTGAAAAGTTAATGAAACAGCAATGATTTCAAGCAATAGAAAGAATAAAAAGTATTTATACTTTATTATAAAACTAACAATCTGTTGCATTTGTTTTTAGAATGTTAACTATTTCATCAATACAATTTGATATTTCTCTA
>VAPM010311050.1_pt1 | contig 26407 bp, 26 predicted proteins | sample 3395091 | NCBI WGS metagenome assembly VAPM01 (sample SAMN08290445, study PRJNA428436) | hydrothermal vent metagenome | isolation source: Deep-sea hydrothermal vent chimney 3 | place: Pacific Ocean: Juan De Fuca Ridge
ACGGAAAATAACACGACCAAGTTTTATATTTAGTAAGAAGCTTAGAAACAAGCGATATAGAAGAATACTGGTATTGATGCTAGGATTTAACTAACATCCATGTATAACGCAACCTATACGGCTTCTTCACTAGTTAACATAAAATATATTATGTCTTATTATTTCAAAAACATTTCTTAGCATTCACTATAGTTATCCTACTGCATTTTTGGTTATCTTGAACCTTAGACCAATACCAGCCAGTAAGCAATAAATTAAAATGTCTAAAAGTTTTTTCTGACCCAAGTTGACACTAAACCTCTGGCCGCATCTGTGGGAATAAAATCACATCACGAATGCTTGGGCTATCGGTAATCAACATCACCAGTCTATCAATACCAATACCACAACCACCTGTTGGTGGCATGCCATACTCGAGCGCGCGGATATAGTCAGCATCGTAATACATGGCTTCATCATCACCTGCTTCTTTAGCTGCGACTTGTGCTTTAAAACGAGCCGCTTGGTCTTCAGCATCGTTCAGCTCGCTAAAGCCATTCGCAATCTCACGGCCAGTGATAAACAGTTCAAACCGCTCAGTAATCTCAGGGTTAGTATCTGATGCGCGTGCAAGTGGTGATACCTCAACTGGGTAATCAATAATATAGGTTGGTTGCCACAATTCACTTTCGGCCACCTCTTCAAACAAGCCTAATTGCAATGCGCCTAAGCCTGCATGGTCAAATGGTTTACTGCCCTGCTTCATAAACTCTGCACGTAAAAAGTCAGCGTCGTTAAGCTGCGCTAAGGTATATTGTGGTGCGTATTTTTGAATCGCTTCTACAATGGTTAAACGCGCAAACGGTTTACTTAAATCAACCTCTTTACCGTCATAACTGAGTACGGCAGTGCCGCGTGCAGCAATTGCCGCCGCACGAATACATTTCTCAGTAAAGTCCATCAGCCATTTGTAATCGGTATAAGCTGCGTAAAACTCCATCATGGTGAACTCAGGGTTATGACGTACGCTTAAGCCTTCGTTACGGAAGTTACGATTAAGCTCAAACACACGCTCAAAACCACCCACAACCAACCGTTTTAAATAAAGCTCTGGTGCGACACGCATGAACATTTGCATATCGAGCGCATTATGATGTGTGGAAAAAGGCTTAGCCGATGCGCCACCAGGAATCGCATGCAACATGGGTGTTTCTACCTCTAAAAACTTATTTTCCGTCATAAAGTTACGCATGGCTGAAACTACTGTTGAGCGTGCTGCAAACGTTGCGCGTGTCTCTTCTGAAGTAATAAGATCAACATAGCGTTGGCGATATTTGATTTCTTGATCGCTCAAGCCATGATACTTTTCAGGTAATGGACGTAGCGACTTGGTTAGCAAACGTAACTCGAACACCTTGACCGATAGCTCGCCTGTTTTGGTTTTAAACATAACACCGGTCGCGCCAATAATGTCGCCTAAATCCCAATGTTTAAACGCCTCATAAATGGCTTCGCTATTGGCATCAGTTAGGTTATTTTTACTGATAAATAATTGTATGCGGCCAGTCCCATCTTGCAAGGTAGCAAAGCTAGCCTTACCCATCACCCGCTTAAGCATCATGCGGCCAGCCACCACAGCTGGTTTTGCTAGTGGGTCTAGTGTTTCTTTATCTAGCTCACCAAATTCGGCATGGAGGTCTGCTGCTTTATTTTTTGGCTTAAAGTCATTCGGAAAAGCCACACCTTCAGCACGAATCGCTTTTAATTTTTCACGACGCTCTGCGATTACATGATTCTCGTCTATTGGAGGCGTTTGATCATCAGTCATTTGGGATACTCAATATCTTAAAAATTGGTTATGTATTTAAATTAATCTGTTGTGCTTATTTTAACATCAGCCTGTGTATGTAACGGCTCATCCTCTACATCAAGCACTACCGGTCTTGAAAGCACAAATGATGGCAAGATAGTCGATAAAGCCGCATATATCAGCAAGCCACCAAACAAGGCATCACTAATGCCATAACGCTCATGCAAAATACTGGCAATGACAAGGGTAAATATCAATGTAGGCGCTAAGGCAATGGCAACATAAAAACTACTCTTAATATCATCCCCATGTAGGAATCTTCTTTGAAACACAATCAGGCCGATTCTTAATGGCAAGACCGCTGCGGTGATAGTGAGACCTATCCATAATGCCTGTAATTGTATAGCGCCTTCTGGCACCTTCATACCACTGTAAAAGAAATAGAATGGCACAAAGAAGGAAGCAAAAAGCTCTATCGCATGCAAGTTTTTATCTGAGGCTAATGTTGGCATTTTTACATGTAATAAACGCGCCGCCAACCCGGTTAAAAAAGCACCAACCAAGTAATACACACCGATTTGCTTAGTCAAATAGGCGGCGACTAATCCGACCATGACCAGCAAAGAGAACTCTGAGCCTGGCGCATACGGAATAATTAAACGCCCAAGCACAATCAATAATAGCGGCAGGCCAAATGCTATGAGCAACAACACACCAGAGGCGTTAAGCAAAGCTTGGTACGAATCTGATTTTAATACCACAAACAGTAATAACAACGCTAGCAGCTCACCCACAATCGCTTTGGTTTTAACCCAAAACTCTTCATTTTCAGTAATGTCAATATTGGCAAGCGATTCTAAAATAAACCCTGTCGACGGCGTAAAAATAGCTAAAGCAATCAAACCTGCTACCTGCCAAGTAAAGTGAAAATATTCTATCCCTATCCACGTGCTGGCGGCTAACACAACACACCTGATAAACAGATGTTTAAACAAGGCCCAAGCATGTTTTTTCAGCTCAAAAATATCAACCTCTAAGCCAGCAAACAAGAATAGTGATGAAATACCCAATACCGACAGCAAACTTAATGTTGGGTCAGTGCTGTAATCGGCCACTAATAATGCGGTGCCCATGCCTAAGCCAAAACAAGTTAAAGGGGCAGGAAGACGAAACCGCTGCAACGCACGTGGAACAACTAGCAATATAAAAATAACACCAAGAAAGACGATTTGCGAGGTGACGGTTGGAACTGGCATAAATAAACCCTAAGTATTTGTTTTTTTAATGCTTATTGCAAAAAAATATTAAGCATTATGTGAATAATAATATTAAAGATAAGCCATCATAAGTGACCAAGCACTAAGTGGCAAACCCTCATTAAGAATATCTATTTAGATGTATTAAGCTAAACGCCTTGTTTTAAGCTTTCCATAATAAACTGATCCAAGTCGCCATCAAGCACGCCTTGCGTATTGCCAACTTCCACATTGGTGCGTAAGTCTTTAATACGGCCTTGATCTAATACGTAGCTGCGTATTTGATGCCCCCAGCCAATGTCTGTTTTGCTGTCTTCCATGGCTTGTTTTTCTTCGTTGCGCTTATCCAACTCTAAATTATAGAGTGCGCCTTTAAGCATCGTCATTGCGGCTTCTCTATTACGGTGTTGTGATCGGTCGTTCTGGCACTGCACTACAGTATTAGTCGGCAAATGTGTGATGCGCACGGCAGAATCTGTTTTGTTAATATGTTGACCCCCTGCACCACTGGCACGATAGGTATCGATACGCAAATCTGCTGGGTTAATTTCAATCTCTATAGAGTCATCCACTTCAGGGAAGATTTGTACGCTAGCAAAACTGGTATGACGTTTTGAATTTGAATCGAAAGGAGATTTTCTGACTAAGCGGTGAACACCATTTTCTGTGCGCAATGTGCCGTAGGCATAATCACCTGAAACCTTAATTGATGCGCCTTTAATGCCTGCAACATCACCTTCAGACTCTTCTAGTACATCTACCTTAAAGCCCTTGCGCTCGCAATAACGCAAATACATGCGTAACAACATATTGGCCCAATCTTGTGCCTCAGTGCCGCCACTGCCCGATTGAAATTCAATAAAGCAATTATTCGCATCCAATTCTTGTGAGAACATACGCCTAAATTCCAATTCGGCGATTTTTATCTCTAGCGCTTCAGAATCAGCAGCAATGCTTAATAAAGACTCATCGTCATTCTCATCACGCGCCATTTCAAATAGTTCGAGGCCGTCACGAATATTTGTCTGTAAGTAGCTTAAAGTTTCTACGACCGTCTCTAACGACCGCTTCTCCTTACCTAACTTCTGTGCATTTTCGGCGTCATTCCAAATATCAGGGTCTTCTAATAAACCATTAACCTCTTCTAGGCGTTGGCTCTTATCTTCAAAGTCAAAGATACCCCCGAAGTGCGATATTACGGTCGTTTAAATCGGTTAAACGATTGACGATAAGATTAAGTTGTTCAGCTTCCATGATGAATGCAATGATGAAAAAACGCGATTATACAGCATAGCACTATCAAAAAAGTCCTATCACAAACAGTGCCATCACAAATAGTGCATCACAAAACCAAAGGCAATACACTATTATGATTGCGCTTTAAATAATCTCCTTGACCAAATCTAGAGGCCGGCATAAACGCACCCCTTTTTCTGTAACGACGATAGGACGGTTCATCAATGCAGGATACTCAACCATGATGTCTAGCGCCTCATCATTAGTTAGCTTATCAAAATCTACGTTAAGCGCGTCATATACCTTACCTTTTGTACGTAACAACTGTTTAGCGGTGATGTCCATTTGCGCCACTAAGTCTGTTAAAGCCTCTCGACTTAGTGGTGTTTTTAAATACTCAACCACTTCTGGCGTTATGCCATTTTCACGCAACAGTGCTAACGTATTGCGTGAAGTACCGCAGGCGGGGTTATGATAAATCGTAACTTTGCTCATGATGCTACTGTCCAATATCAAATAAAAATGTATTGTATATTTTACCGCAATACTTAAAACCTTAAAGCCGCCTACTGATGATTTAATTTATTAAAAAATATTTGTTAATTATTAACACGCCGCCAATCAGTTGGCGTTAAAATTATGCAATCATTATTTTGTCATCAAACTGTCACAATTAAAAAATATCATTGGTAGCAATACAGTTACTGTCGTTATTTATACAAAGGACTCTTTATGAAATCTCTTCTGCCAAAAACCATATCTCGACGCGCACTCTATCTAACCGGCCTGCTGGCTGTGATGACAACATTAAGTGCATGTTCAAAAGGTGACGATGCTAACTCAGCTGCGAGAAATGATGCCAATGCTATTGTGAAAATTGATGGCTCCAGTACCGTTTTCCCAGTCACTGAGGCGGTTGCGGAAGAATTTCAAATTGCCACACGCACTAAAGTAACCGTTGGTATATCCGGTACCGGTGGTGGTTTTAAAAAGTTCTGTCGTGATGAAACAGATGTTACAGGCGCCTCGCGCCCTATTTTGCAAAATGAAATTGATGCATGTGCCGCCGCTGGTGTTGAGTTTATTGAGCTGCCAGTAGCATTTGATGCGATTACCCTTGTCGTTAACCCAAAAAATGATTTTGCAAAAACCATGACAGTCGCTGAGCTTAAAAAGATTTGGGAGCCTGGCGCACAAACGAAAATTAAAACTTGGCAGCAAGTTAACCCTGCATGGCCAAATACCCCACTTAAACTATTTGCACCAGGGGCTGATTCTGGTACATTTGATTACTTCACTGAAGCCATTGTTGGAAAATCTAAATCTAGCCGTGGTGACTTTACCGCATCAGAAGATGACAATGTATTGGTTAGAGGCGTACAAGGTGATGCAGGTGGTTTAGCTTATTTTGGTTTTGCTTATTATGAAGAAAATCAAGACAAGCTACAGGCGGTTGGCATTATTGAAAACGAAGGTGATACGCCTGTGTTTCCAACAAAAGAAACCATTGAGAATGGTAGCTATCAGCCATTAGCCCGCCCTATCTTTATTTACGTTAAAGCCAGCTCAGCTAAAAACAAACCCTATGTAAAAGCCTTTGTTGATTTCTATTTAGAGCAAGGCCGTGCTTTAATTGAAGAAGTGAAATATGTCCCTTTACCAGCAAAAGACCAAGAAGCTGTTATTGCACATTGGCATGCTTTAAAAACAGGCTCTGGTTTTGGTGGTCATGCTGAAGTAGGCGTTAAAATCGAAGATTTACTCGCACGTTTCAACTAAAAAAGCTTCACCATCAAACCTATTTATGCTTCATGGTCGACTGGGTATATAAGCTACAATATGGAAACTATCAACAGTGAATGCTGTAAATTAAATGTCAAACGATACTAACAACAGCAATATTAGCGCTCGTCTTGCAAAGCGTTTTAGCCGCAATATTAAAGAGCGGGCGATAGAGTTCGTCTTATTTCTTTGCGCGCTCTCAGCGGTATTCACGACGATCGCAATCGTTGCTATTCTTTTATATGAATCCTACACATTCTTTCAACATGTCTCTATTATTGAGTTTTTAACTGATACGCAATGGACACCGTTATTTGAAGATGCACATTACGGTATTTTGCCTTTGGTCTCTGGCACATTAACCATCTCAGCCGTTGCATTAGCCTTTGCTATTCCTGTTGGTACAATCGCCGCCATTTACCTTTCAGAGTTTGCCACACACAAAACACGTGAAACAGTAAAACCTATTTTAGAAATGTTAGCCGGTGTGCCAACCATTGCCTTTGGTTACTTTGCATTACTATTTATCACACCATTATTACAAAAAATATTTCCCACATTGCCTACTTTCAACATGCTTGGCCCAGGTATTGTTATCGGCATTATGGTCGTACCGTACATTGCCTCAGTTTCTGAAGATGCTATGCGTGCAGTACCAATGAGCATGCGAGAAGGTTCTTATGCGATGGGCGCTACACGCTTTCAAACCGCCTTGCGGGTTGTAACCCCTGCTGCTATCTCAGGCATTGTGGCTGCCTATATATTAGCTATCTCACGCGCTGTAGGTGAAACCATGGTGGTTGCTATTGCAGCAGGTCAACAGCCTAATTTAACTTTTAACCCAATGGATTCTGCAGCAACGATTACCGCTTATATTGTCCAAGTTGCCATGGGTGATTTACCGCACGGCAGTATAGGCTATCAAAGTATTTTTGCCGCTGGCTTAGTGCTGATGTTAATGACACTATTCTTTAATATTCTTGGACACTTTACCCGTAAGAAATTCCGCGAGACTTATTAATATGACATCAAAAGCATCTACACTTGAAAACTTAAGCGCTGTACGCGAAATGATTAAGCGCCATAAGCTAAAAGACTCAATATTTGGTATTGTCGGTTTACTTTGCATCATATTGATATTGCTCGCGCTACTTATCTTATTTGTAGACTTACTTGCCGATGGTTACCCAAAACTATTTTCTTGGGATTTTTTTACCAATTTCCCTTCACGTAGAGCGGCTAGAGCTGGCTTGCTTACGGCATTAGTCGGATCTGGCTTAGTCATGCTGGTTACGTTTATCTCAGCGGTGCCAATGGGTGTAGGTGCCGCCATTTACCTTGAAGAATATGCCCCAAAAAACTGGATTTCAGAAGTGATTGAAGTGAATGTAACCAACTTGGCCGCTGTACCCTCTATTATTTACGGCTTATTGGCTTTAGGCTTATTTGTTTATATTCTTGATTTTGGCTCGAGTATTTTAACGGCAGGCTTAACATTAGGTTTATTAATACTGCCCATTGTCATTGTGGCAACAAGAGAAGCTATTCGCGCAATTCCGGTTGCCATTCGCGAAGCCGCCTATGCCGTAGGGGCGACCAAGGGACAAGTTGTTTCACAACATGTAGTGAAATACGCTGCGGGTGGTATTTTAACTGGGGTGATTATTGGTATGGCCCGTGCCATCGGTGAAACAGCACCTGTTATCACTATCGGTGCGCTCTCTTTTATTGCTTTTTTACCGCCCTCACCTGTTACTACAACCGCACCATTTATTAATTTCGATTGGTTAACCTCTGAGTTTACCGTGTTACCTATCCAAATGTTTAATTGGCTGTCGCGCCCCAATGCTGATTTTCATGTCAATGCCGCAGCAGCAGGTGCGCTCATTATCATCGTCACCTTACTCATGAATGGTGTTGCGATTAAAATGCGTTACGACATTCGCAAAAAAATTAAATGGCAATAACGTTAACACTTAGCTTAATCAATATTATTTAGGGACTTTGAAATATGGCTTCTGCAACACCACCTATTAAAGCGGAATCTCGTAACCTGAGCTTTTATTACAGCAACGGCACCCATGCGCTTAAAGATATTTCTATGCCGCTATATGAGAAAAAAATCACCGCGCTCATTGGGCCATCCGGTTGCGGAAAATCGACATTTTTACGTTCCTTTAACCGCATGCATGATTTATACCCTGGCAATAAATACGAGGGGGAAATTATTATGCATCCAGACGATACCAATATACTAGACCCTAATGTAGACCCCATTGAAGTACGCATGCGTATTAGTATGGTTTTTCAAAAACCAAACCCATTTCCTAAATCAATTTACGAAAATGTTGCCTACGGATTACGTGTACGTGGTAAAAGAAACAAACGCTTGATGGATGATAAAGTAGAAGAAGCACTTAAGGGTGCAGCACTATGGGATGAAGTGAAGGATCGTTTACAAGACTTGGCGTTTAACTTATCTGGCGGCCAACAACAACGCTTATGTATTGCGCGCGCATTGGCAACGGACCCTGAAATTATGCTATTTGATGAGCCAACATCAGCGCTCGACCCAATAGCAACAGCCAGTATTGAAGAATTAATGAATGAACTGCGCGATAAATTGACCATATTAGTTGTCACACACAATATGCAACAAGCTGCCCGTGTATCTGATTACACTGCTTACATGTATTTAGGCGAAGTGATTGAGTTTAACAATACTGGCGATATGTTTGTTAAACCCAAAGATAAACGTACTGAAGATTACATTTCAGGCAGAATTAGCTAATGAGCAGCCAGCAGCACAATGGAGAATATAATGAATGAGACCACTACACACCTATCCCGCCAATTTGACGAAGACCTAGAACGCTTACGCAGTAGCGTGCTTGAGATGGGCGGCCTTGTTGAGTCACAAATCAACTCTACAACCAAAGCCTTTGCCGAGGGTGACCATAGTGCTGTATTACGTGTACTTAAAAATGATCGGGATGTCAATAATTTTGAGAAAATGATTGATGAAGATTGTATTCATGTCATTGCCATGCGCCAACCTACTGCATCCGACTTGCGATTAGTCATGTCGATTACTAAAATGGTGACCGACCTTGAGCGCTCTGGTGACGAAATTAAGAAAATGGCGAAAAGCATACGACGGATACAAGAGCGTGATAACAAAATACGTAATTCAAATGCAGATGTAAAACACATCGCCAAGGCTGCTAGCATGCAGTTACGAAGCGCATTAGACTGTTTTGCACGACTAGATACCAAAGCGGCTAAAGAAGTTATTCTTGCAGATGATGCACTTGATGATGAGTTTAAAGCCATTATCCGTCAGCTAATTACACACATGATGGAAGATCCGCGCTCTATCACTACAGCGCTCGATGTTATTACAATTGCACGCGCAATTGAACGTGTCGGCGACCATGCCAAAAACATTGCTGAGCAAGTCATTTACATTGTTGAAGGACGTGATGTTAGGCACAGTGCAAACTGCACTTGACACTAACATTAATAACCAATGTTATAAGTTTACCTAACACAGCCGCATTCTATTTAATATTTCTTAAGATTTAAAAAAATATTAAACTACAATAAAAAACACATCGTTTCCTGCTACATCTATACTGTACGTTTATTCTAATAACATGGAGCATCTAAATGGCAAATGAATCTAGACATACCAAAGCATTCAAAGAGAGGCATGCAAAGTCAAACGAAATCATACTTGCTAGTGTTAAAGGCTACATTGGCAAAACAATGGGCTCAGATGAGCAGAAGAGGCGTAATGGCGTGCTTATAGTTACAAAAACACGTGTTATCTTTTATAGAAAAGGGTTTATAGGTGAGGTCATTGAGACCATGCCCATTAAAAGCATTGCATCAATAGAGCGAAAATCTACTTTAGGCCTAAGAGTCATTCGTTTTTATACTAATAATGACGAACTTGAATTCAAAACTTTCCAGAAAGAAGGTGAGGCAGCGCTTATAGCTGCGATTGAATCTACCAAAAATGTGGCCCCTAAAGCACCGAGCGAAGCTAAAGAAGACCCGATGGAAAAACTCCAAAAGCTTGCTACACTGAAGGATTCGGGCATTATTACACAAGAAGAATTTAACGCCAAAAAAGCTCAACTCCTTTCTGAATTATAGAAACATTACAAGTTAAACTGCATGGATAGAAAATACATAACGTTTGCATGTTGTTTATTAGCGCTCACCATCTCTATTTGGGTATGGATTGACCTATTTGTATTCTCAACAATCAGTTCACATCCGGATTGGCAAAATAAATTCCCCACCTTATTAAAAGGCACTTTCTTAATAGTATTTATCTCTCTGACCCCAGCTGCGCTCTTTACTAAGACAGTAAAAAACTACTTTCAAGTCGCTCTAAGTGCAATTGCACTTGCCCCTTTGCCTGCGCTGTTACAGTTCTTTTTAAATGATTTACTATCCAACACGACTACAGCATCTCTAAATATTTTTAGCAATTACGTTTGGATAATTACTTTCCATTGCTTAATACCATTTTTTATTTTACTTATAATAATCATTATTATTATTAAATATCTAACGACTAATAAAAGCTAATCTTTACACTAATCAATTATGCCCTATACAGTCACTATTAACATTGCGGGGCCAGGCACAGCACTAAAAGACGGAGGCACTTCATTACCAGGGCATATCTGGTATTCCATTTCTGATGGTAAAAATTCAAATGATAGCTATGGATTTTCCCCCATTAAACATGGCGACATAAATGGGCCAGGGCAAGTCACCGCAGATGATAAGCAATACGTAGCAACTAATTACTCTCGCACAATGAAAATCAGCGAAGAACAATTTTACAAGCTAAAAGATTTTGGCGACACTGCTAAAACTGGTAGTGAAAAATATACTAGTCTTGACTACAAAGATGTTCGTCACAACTGTGTAGATTTTGCTTGGGGGGCACTCAATCATGCAGGCCTACATACTAACTATGCTATACCTCATGCTTTAGGCTTGCAATCTCAAAACAAGAACCACGAAGGCTCTCTTAAGCCAATTAACAATGTGGATGATATTAAACGCATTACTGCACCGTTTCCTAACAGCTTTCTAAATAAAGAAACAGAACTTCCACTAGCCACAGACAGAACTATCTTACAACGACTACTTAGTGAAGAACTGAAAGAAAATAGGCAAAAGCCAACAGAATCACTTGCTCAAAATGAAACCAATAGTGACCATGCAGCGCCAGCTTCCGCATCCAACAACATTGTGAATCAACGCATTATAGAAAACTTACAAAACAATCCTATATTTGTTGCAAAACTTACTCAAGATGACAAAAAAACAGAACCCGATGCTGAAGTCTAATTAATGTCTATTTACAGAAAACACAACCTTTTACTAAGTGTTATAGCTAACGTGAGCTGTTTATACTTAATCACTATTGGCTTAACATAGTAACGACACCTGCAATTTTTTCTGCTAAAGTTTGTATTTGTTTTTGGTTTTGTCCTTCTACCATGACGCGTATTTTTGGCTCGGTACCAGAAGCCCGCAGCAACACACGGCCAGTATCCTTAAGTTCATCTTCAGCCTGCTTTACAGCTTGCTGAATATCAGTATGATCTAAATCAAGTTTTTTATTTGTTGTGACATTAATCAATACTTGCGGATAAAGTGTTAACCCATGACCCAACTGAGCCAGTGATTGATCACTCTGTATTAATGCATGCATCACTTGTAATGCCGCAATAATCGCATCACCGCTGCTATGCTTATCCAGCGTAAGAATATGTCCGGAATTTTCGCCACCTAGCTTCCAGTTTTTTTGCTTCATTAGTTCTAACACATAACGATCGCCGACATTTGCGCGCGCAAATGGGATTTGATGTTTATGCAGCGCTTGCTCTAAAGCAAGATTTGTCATTAACGTACCGGCAATACCGCCTTTAAGTTTGCCTTTTGCGTACAAACCCAAAGCAATGATATAAAGCAATTGATCGCCATCAAGTAACTTTCCATCAGCATCGACCATCATCACACGATCACCATCGCCATCAAAAGCAATGCCTAAATCGGCCTTGTTTTCTAGCACCGTTTTTTGTAAAGCCTGTGGGTGGGTAGAGCCAACATCTTGATTGATATTAAGACCATCTGGTTGATTACCTATCGCGATGACTTCAGCACCAAGCTCATGGAACACATCTGGCGCCACGTGATAGGTTGCACCGTGCGCACAATCTAATACAACTTTTAAACCCCGTAAGTTTAAGTCGCTAGGAAACGTGCTTTTACAAAACTCAATATAACGGCCTGCGGCATCATCAATACGACGCGCTTTACCTAATTTTGCAGACTCCATAACCTGCATGGGTTTATCTAACTCTGCCTCAATAGCATGTTCCAATTCATCGCCCAATTTTTCTCCCAACCCAGAGAAAAACTTAATGCCATTATCATAATAGGGGTTATGTGATGCTGAGATAACAATACCTGCTTGCGCACGCAATGCACGTGTTAAATAGGCAACAGCTGGCGTTGGCATCGGACCCGTCAACAATATATCAACACCAGCGGCAGACAAACCTGCTTCCAGCGCCGCTTCTAGCATATACCCAGAAATACGGGTGTCCTTACCAATCAGCACCGCTGGTTTAGCGCCTTTTGCTAAACTCCCTTTATTGGCAGTCAGCACTTTGCCCGCCGCATAACCTAAACGCATAATAAACTCAGGTGTAATTGTTTTTTCGCCTACTTTGCCGCGTATGCCATCAGTGCCAAAATATTTTTTTGCCATCGTTTCTTTCTACTTTCTTTTTAGTTTTTACTACACATACTTAAAAAATTAATCTAATCATGCTTCTTAATACCAAAATAGCCAGTAGGCAAGCATTAAACCAACAGCAACAATCAATATATTAAGAAACTGTTGTTGAGAAAAATTGATTGTTATTTTCTGCGCGTCGAATTTTTCCTTAAGCGCGGGCTGACTGGCTATATATTGCTCAATAAATTCTTTTGACTCTATCAATCCTAGGCCAGCGCTTACTTTTAGCAATTTTATTGCTTCAATTTTGTGCCCGCTTTCAAGTGCAGCCAACACGTCACTGGTCAACTTAATATCGTTATTCATCTTCTCAACAACTCTCTTTTCTTCCGAAATTAGCCTACCGCTATGGCATTGACAACTTTTAACGCTTCTACTGTCGCACTGACATCGTGCACACGTAATATTCTAGCGCCTTTCAGAGCAGAAATCACTGAGGCCGCAACACTTGCGTAAAGTCTTGCATTTACATCATTACCAGTTACCTGCCCTAGCACTGATTTGCGCGATAAACCAACCAGTAGCGGCTGTTCTAAATCAGTCAACAACGCTAACTGTTGTATCAAACTAACATTATGGGCTTTAGTCTTGCCAAATCCAAACCCTGGATCAATCACAATACGTTGCTTAACAATGCCAGCCGCTTTACAGACAGCTATCCTTTCAAGCAGAAACGCTTTAATTTCCGCTGTGACATTTTGATACTCAGGCTTCACCTGCATCGTTTGCGGCGTACCTTGCATATGCATTAAACAAACACCCACATTGGTCTTTGCGACAACATCGATGGCGCCCGCTTCTTGCAGCGCCCGCACATCATTCACTAATGATGCGCCCGCTATAATGGCTGCACGCATCACTTCTGGTTTATAGGTATCAATAGAAATAGGAATGTTAATCTGTGTTGCTAGCGACGCTATCACTGGGATAATACGATTTAGCTCTTCTTCGAGCGTAACTGGCATTGCATTAGGCCTTGTGGATTCACCACCTATATCTAAAAAATCAGCGCCCTCTTCTACCAGTTTCAATCCATGTTCAACAGCCGACTCCACTTCAGAAAACTGCCCGCCGTCTGAAAAGGAATCTGGGGTTACGTTCACTATGCCCATAACACGTGAGCGAGTTAAATCTATTTGATATTTTCCGCAATCGAAGATCATAAACAATAAGGGCCAGCCAAACCTAATTAGCCAGCCCTTCGTATCCTAATATTAATAGTTTTAACTTTTAACAGTCGGTTGAGGTGTGGGATTTGTCGATGCACCTGACGTACCTGAACTATCACCTTTGCCTGGCTTTTTCTTGCTTTGCCGCGGCTTAGGCTCACGAACGGGCAAACCAGCCATAATGTCATTAATTTGGTCTGCATCAATCGTTTCATATTCCATCAATGCAGCGGTCATTGCTTCAACTTTATCACGATTTTCTTCAAGTAATTTACGCGCTATGGCATATTGCTGATCAAGCATCCGGCGGATTTCTGCATCTACCTTTTGTTGCGTAGCCTCAGAAACTGTTTTTGAACTCATGCTGCCAAAAAATGAATCCTGCTCACTACCTGTATACACCATCGTACCCAGCGCATCAGACATTCCATACCTCGTCACCATGTCACGTGCCAATTTAGTCGCTCGCTCAAAATCATTTGAGGCGCCAGTCGACATTTGATTCATGAAAAGCTCTTCTGCAATACGTCCACCAAACAAGATTGAAATCTCTTCCAGCATTTTGTCTTTATAGTTACTAATATTATCAAACTCTGGTAGCTGCCAAGTTAGCCCTAATGCCCAACCACGTGGCATAATCGTCACTTTATGTACTGGATCAGCTTTAGGTAGTAATTTTGCAACAACCGCATGTCCAGATTCGTGATAAGCCGTATTACGGCGTTCCTCTTCTCGTATCACCATTGATTTACGTTCAGGACCCATGTAGATCTTGTCTTTAGCATCTTCAAAATCCTCCATGTCTACCGTACGTTTATCACGACGTGCTGCAAATAAAGCAGCCTCGTTCACCAAATTAGCCAAATCCGCACCACTAAAACCTGGTGTGCCACGTGCAAGAATATCGGCTTTTACGTCAGGATCAATAGGCACTTTACGCATGTGGACCAATAAAATTTCCTCACGGCCTTTAATATCAGGCAAACCAACCATCACTTGACGGTCGAAACGGCCTGGACGAAGCAAGGCTTTATCTAAAACATCGGCACGATTCGTTGCCGCAATGACAATCACACCAGAGTTCGGTTCAAACCCATCCATCTCAACTAATAATTGATTAAGCGTCTGCTCACGCTCATCATTACCACCACCCGTCCCCGATCCACGGCTACGGCCCACAGCATCTATCTCATCAATAAAAATAATGCATGGTGAGTTTTTCTTCGCTGTTTCAAACATGTCTCGCACGCGAGAAGCACCAACACCAACAAACATTTCTACAAAATCTGAACCAGAAATAGTAAAAAATGGTACTTTCGCCTCACCCGCAATAGCACGCGCTAATAATGTTTTACCTGTACCAGGTGGCCCAACCAACAATATACCACGTGGAATACGACCCCCCAATTTTTGAAACTTACTAGGGTTGCTTAAAAACTCAACCAGCTCGGTCACTTCTTCTTTAGCTTCATCACAGCCTGCGACATCTGCGAATGTTGTCTGGTTGGTACTTTCATCTAATTGTCTTGCTTTGCTTTTGCCAAACGAAAATGGGCCGCCGCCTTTGCCGCCGCCTTGCATCTGTCGCATAAAGAATATCCATACGCCGATTAATAAAATCATCGGAAACCATGACATAAAGATTTCTAACAATACGGAACGTTTTTGTTCTGCTTTGGCTTCGATCTGAACGTTATACTTCAGCAAATCATTCACCATCCATAAATCGTTTGGCGTATAAGTGCTGAAGTCCTCATTGTCGACCGTCTTGCCTTTAACGACACGTCCATCAATTTGTACCTTAGCAATTTGCCCCTCTTTAACCGCTTGCATAAATTCGGAATAAACCATTTGTTTTTCGGCTTTAGCACTGCCGTTAAACGGATTAAACACCGTCATGAGTACAAGCAAGATTGCGATCCAAATTGCAATATGTTTTAAGGTATTGTTCACTAACTAGTTCCTTATAAAAGCGAGCGTATGCTTAAAAGACATACGCTTAAAATATCATTTTAACCTATTTCGAATTCAATATTTTCGAATTCAACACTGTAGCGCTACTTATTCTCGACTCAGGCCTTTTGACCCAACCCAAGTAAGTACACCTCACTGCTTCGACCACGGGAAGCTTTTGGCTTTCTAGTCACCACTTTATCAAATTGCAAACGCATGTTCTTAATGGTTTCATCAAAACCCGCGCCAATAAAAACTTTGACCAAAAAATTACCGTCTGGTTTCAACCAATCTTTACTAAATTCAAGCGCCAACTCAGTTAAATAGACTGCACCAGCTTGGTCCGCTGCTTTCACACCACTAATATTGGGTGCCATATCTGAAATTACAAGGTCTACAGGCTTATTTCCTAACTTTTCTTCTAATTGCTTTAAAACGCTCTCTTCACGAATATCACCCTGCAAAAACTCAACACCTGCAATTGGGTGCATATCCAGTATATCAAGTGCAATAATGCGCCCTTGGCCTTTTAAACGTTGCACCACCACCTGTGACCAACTACCTGGTGTAGAACCTAAATCGACAATCGTCATACCAGGCTTTATTAACTTATCTTTATCATCTATTTCCGTCAGTTTATAAGCAGCACGCGCACGATAACCTTCTTTTTGCGCACGCTTCACATACGCATCATTCAAGTGTTCCTGCATCCAAGCTTTACTCGTACGTGATGCTTTCATCGTTTCAACTCAGCCTTTTCTATTTTTCTTACACCATATCATTTTAGATGCTCTTCCATTATTTGTATTTAGCATCTCTTTAAAAGAGTTATATTTTTTGTAATCACAATGACATAGCAATTGATTTAACAAGTCAGTACGTTTAAACTCTGCACCCATCTGAATTATACTTATAAGAGCAACCATTACATGACACCCAAACCTATGACACCCAAACCTATGACACCCAAGCAAATTGCACACTTACGCGGCCTCGCACATCGCTTAAGTCCTGTCGTTATGATAGGGAACCAAGGTCTCAGCAGCAATGTTTTCAAAGAGATTGAGTTAAACCTTAATGCACATGAGCTCATTAAAGTAAAAGTGGCGGTGGATGATCGCGAAGCACGTAAGACAATATACCAAACCATTATTGATCAAACCAAAGCCATTGGAGTAGACCATGTTGGCAAACAGCTTGTATTTTACCGTGCCAGTGACACGATAAAAGAAAAGTCTAAGATCGAGATTCCAAAAGCTTAATCTTGCACGTGCTTTATAGGTAGCTTGAGTAACAACACAAAGCCTAACAAACATTCTATTAGATAAACTAGGCCTGCTATGCCATGCCATTTTCCAAATTGGCGAGCATAAATACTATCCATCACATTGTTTGGGTACGCATCCACCTTGAGCTGAGCTAATATAGCTTGTATGCCAAAATGGCCCAGCAATACGAGTAATAACATTACAAAAGTGATCCAAAAAACGCTTTGTTTAAACGCGTCTTTACCTGATACAACAAAGCGATAACCCAACAAAAAAATACCACTCACAACACCAATGTAACTTACTGCGGTAAACAATTTACCGGCTATTGCGCCGGCAAGCTGTCTATCTTGAATGGTATCGAAAATAAGGTAGGCTGAAAGGCCAGTACACCATAAAGCGCCAACCCAGAGCGTCGTCACTAACAGCATAAGCACAACGTGCCAATGCTTGCTTGGCATGTTAAATATAAAGCACTTCCAGCACTTCGTATTCTTTTACACCACCAGGCGCCATGACCTCTGCGACATCACCAGCAGATTTGCCAATTAATGCGCGTGCAATCGGTGAACTAATAGAGATTTTACCCGTTTTAATATCGGCCTCATCATCGCCAACGATTTGATAAGTTTTACTATCACCTGACGCTAAGTCCTCCATATTCACCGTAGCACCAAACACAACGTTACCTTCTGCATTCAATGTCATTGGATCGATCACTTGCATATTAGATAATTTCGACTCTAACTCTTTTATGCGGCCCTCAATAAAGCTTTGCTTCTCTTTAGCTGCCTCGTATTCTGCATTTTCAGATAAATCACCTTGCGCACGTGCCTCGGCGATTGCCTGAATAACATTCGGACGCTCCACGCTACGCAATTGTAACAACTCTTCTTTTAACAGCGCTGCACCACGTACAGTTACTGGGATTTGATTTCCTGCCATAGTACTAAACCCTTATAAAAAATAAACCACACTCGTACGAGCGTGGTCATTAAACCTACCTGAATAAAACTAGTTTATTTTATGAAAGCTTTTTATGCAAGTCCTGAATAGACTCGACATGTAAAGCTTCCGTATACGACATACCTATACAAGCTGCCTTAGCGCCAGCCAACGTCGTGTAATACGTGACTTTATTTTGTAGTGCGCTACGGCGAATTTCGTAAGAATCTGCCACCGCTTTTTTATCTTCTGTTACGTTTACAATAAAACTGATTTCCTTATTTTTAATCATATCCACGACGTGTGGACGACCCTCTGCCACTTTATTCACTGCTGTCACATCCAATCCATTTTCTTTCAACGCCCTTGCTGTACCTTTAGTTGCCACTAATGCAAAACCAAGCCTATCTAAATCCTGCGCAATATCCACAACCCGCTGATGATCTTCATTACGTACACTGATAAACGCTTTACCCTCTTTAGGTAAGGTAGCTGATGCGCCCAGTTGTGCCTTCACAAACGCCTCGGCAAAAGTAGGGCCAACACCCATTACCTCCCCAGTAGATTTCATTTCTGGGCCAAGAATGGTATCTACACCTGGAAACTTAATGAATGGAAAAACGGCTTCTTTGACACAATAATATGGCGGCACAACCTCTTTAGTTACGCCCTGGGATTTTAAACTCTGGCCCGCCATACAACGCGCTGCAATTTTCGCCAACTGCAACCCACAAGCTTTTGAAACAAAGGGCACAGTCCGCGACGCACGTGGATTCACTTCTAATACAAAGACAGATTTAGCCTGAATAGCAAACTGCACATTCATTAAGCCTTTAACGCCTAAGGCTAGTGCCATTTTTACTGTTTGCTCACGCAACGTATCTTGCAATGCTTTACTTAAACTATAAGGCGGCAATGAGCATGCTGAGTCACCTGAATGCACGCCTGCTTGTTCAATATGTTGCATGATGCCACCGATTAACACTTCCTTACCATCTGAAATCGCATCAACATCCACTTCTATCGCGTCATCTAAAAACCGATCTAACAGTACTGGCGATTCGTTAGAGACCTTAACCGCCTCACGCATATAACGTTCAAGTTGACTTTGCTCTTGCACAATTTCCATTGCACGCCCGCCCAACACATAACTCGGTCGCACCACCAATGGATAACCAATTTCTCCTGCTAAGCGAAGTGCTTCTTCTGGCGCGCGTGCGGTTCTGTTTGGCGGTTGCTTCAAACCAATGTCATTTAACATTTTTTGGAAACGTTCGCGATCTTCCGCACAATCTATTGCATCAGGCGTGGTGCCGATAATAGGTACACCTGCTTTTTCTAAATCTCTCGCTAATTTAAGTGGCGTTTGGCCGCCATATTGCACAATAACGCCTTCTGGCTTTTCAATATTAACAATTTCAAGCACATCTTCTAACGTGACTGGCTCAAAATATAAACGGTCAGAAGTATCATAGTCAGTTGAAACGGTCTCAGGGTTACAATTAACCATAATGGTTTCATAACCATCTTTACGCATAGCAAATGCCGCATGAACACAGCAATAATCAAACTCAATACCTTGACCAATCCGATTAGGGCCACCACCCAACACCATGATTTTTTTCTTATTGGTTGGCGCTGCCTCGCATTCTTCTTCATAGCTTGAATACATATAGGCTGTGCTGGTCGCAAATTCAGCTGCGCAAGTATCCACACGTTTATACACAGGGCGAATACCCAACGCTTGACGATAGGCACGTACCGCATGTTGATCAGTATCTAAAATAGTGGCTAAACGCCTATCTGAAAACCCTGCACGCTTAAGTCGATACATGACATCTTTATCTAAATCTGCAATGTGTTTACCACTTAAGACCGCTTCGCTATTAACAAGATCTTCTATCTGCGCTAAGAACCAATAGTCAATTTTTGAGATATTAAAAACCTGCTCCATTGACATGCCAATTCTAAAAGCATCAGCCAAATACCAAATACGCTCTGGACCTGGCTCACCCAACTCTTTAACAATCCGGTCTGCATCAGTCGTAATAGAATCCAATCCATCAACCCCAACTTCTAACCCACGCAACGCTTTTTGGAAAGACTCTTGGAAAGTACGGCCAATCGCCATTACCTCACCTACAGATTTCATTTGTGTTGTTAGGCGACTATCGGCTTGCGGAAATTTTTCAAATGCGAAGCGTGGAATTTTTGTGACCACGTAATCAATCGACGGCTCAAAAGAAGCGGGTGTTTGGCCATCTGTAATTTCATTTCTTAACTCATCTAACGTAAAGCCAACAGCTAGCTTAGCTGCAATTTTAGCAATAGGGAAACCAGTTGCTTTTGAAGCCAAAGCAGATGAACGAGAAACACGTGGGTTCATCTCAATCACAATCATACGGCCATCATCTGGGTTGATCGCAAACTGTACGTTGGAGCCACCTGTGTCCACACCAATTTCACGTAACACCGCTAACGAGGCATTACGCATAATCTGATATTCTTTGTCACTTAATGTTTGTGCTGGCGCAACCGTAATGGAATCACCTGTATGCACGCCCATTGGATCCAAATTTTCAATTGAGCAAATGATAATGCAGTTATCTGCTTTATCACGCACCACTTCCATTTCATATTCTTTCCAACCCAGCATCGATTCTTCAATCAACAACTCATTGGTTGGTGAGGCTTCTAAGCCGCGCTCACATATGGCCATAAACTCTTCGCGATTATAAGCAATACCGCCGCCACTACCACCCATGGTAAATGAAGGCCGAATAATAGCTGGATAGCCAATATTTGCTTGCACTTGTAACGCCTCTTCCATGCTATGTGCAATCGCTGATTTTGCTGAACCCAAGCCAATTTTCGTCATCGCTTCTTTGAATTTTTGACGGTCTTCTGCTTTATCAATGGCTTCCTTAGAAGCACCAATCATTTCTACATTGTATTTTTCAAGCACACCATGTTTGTCTAAATCTAATGCACAATTTAATGCCGTCTGCCCACCCATCGTTGGCAACAGTGCATCTGGTTTTTCTTTAGCAATAATTTGCTCAACAACAGACCAAGTAATCGGCTCAATATAAGTAGCATCAGCCATTTCAGGATCTGTCATGATGGTGGCTGGGTTGGAATTCACCAAAATCACACGGTAACCTTCATCACGTAATGCTTTACAAGCTTGAGCACCAGAATAATCAAACTCACAAGCTTGGCCAATCACAATCGGGCCAGCACCTATAATCAAAATCGATTTAATATCGCTACGCTTAGCCATTAGCCAACCTTCCTTTCTTGCATCATGCTAATGAAGCGATCAAATAAATAACTCATTTCGGTTGGGCCTGGGCTCGCTTCAGGATGTCCTTGGAAGCTAAATGCAGGCTTATCTGTCAATGCGATACCTTGCAAACTACCATCAAATAAAGAAATATGCGTTACCTTAACGTTACTGGGCAAGGTGTCAGGGTCAGCTGCAAAACCATGGTTTTGGCTGGTGATATAGACACGCTTCGTTTCAATATCTTGCACCGGATGATTAGCCCCATGATGTCCAAATTTCATCTTCTTAGTCTTACCGCCAGTGGCCAATGCTAACAATTGGTGTCCAAGACATATGCCAAATATTGGCATTTCTTTAGCAATCAGGGTTTTTATAGTGTCAACCGCATAACCACATGGCTCAGGGTCTCCTGGGCCATTCGATAAAAAGATACCGTCTGGATGATAGGCTAGCGCCTCCTCAGCCGTTGCTTGTGCCGGCAACACCGTCACCTTGCAGCCTCTTGAAACTAGCATACGTAAAATATTACGTTTAACGCCATAATCAAACGCGACCACGTGAAAATCTTGCTGCGCTGGCTCTGTAAAACCTTCACCTAGCACCCATTCACCTTCAGTAAATGTATAAGCTTTTTTACAAGTTACTTCTTTGGCTAAATCCATCCCAGCTAAACCTGGAAAATTGTTTGCCATTGCTTTCGCTTCATCCAACTTATCTGCAACATTGTCACCCGCAATAATACAGCCAGCCTGCGCCCCTTTTTCACGAAGGATACGTGTTAATTTACGCGTATCAATATCAGAAATCGCAACAATATTATTAGCCCTTAAATAGTCAGATAACGTCTGTGTATTACGAAAATTACTGGCCAACAAAGGCAAATCTCTAATAATTAAACCCGCCGCATTCACTTGGCTAGATTCAACATCTTCTGGAGTCGTGCCATAGTTGCCGATATGGGGGTAAGTCAGCGTCACAATTTGCTTAGCGTAGGAAGGGTCTGTAAGAATTTCTTGATAGCCAGTCATTGAAGTATTAAAAACCACCTCGCCGACTGTAGACCCTGAAGCACCAATTGAAATACCACGAAACACTGTTCCATCTGCTAACACAAGTGCTGCTTGTGTCGTTCTTACAGTGCGTGTTTTCGACAATTGCTGCTCCTTTTAATTTGTTTTTTTAATTATATTTTTAAATACTGCTCAATTCATTTTTTCGCGCTCTTTGCAGCATTTAATATTCAACACTGGCGCTAGACATGCAAAACGGGAGGAGTGATGTACTCTTCCCGTTTCAAGAATTGACGAATTATAGCGGAATCAGCTTTCGCTTTCAAGCTTCAGCAGCGCCTTATTATGCCAATTTTTTAGAAAAAATTGTGCGCATATCGAACCAATTAAAGCGACAAACATATCCCATTGTGTATCCCAACTATCCCCCTGTGTACCAAGAAAAGCTTCAGCCGCCGCCCCTGTCCCAATCGCCACCCACCATTCAATCAATTCGTAAAAAGCACTAATGCTAAGACATATGCAGCAAATAATAAAAAACAACCATGGACCTTGCTTAACAACTTGTTTACGCAACAAAATCTCACGCGCTATCATTGCTGGTACAAAACCCTGCACAAAATGCCCCACTCTGTCATAGTAGTTTCGATCTAAATCAAAAGCGTCACGCAGCCAATTAAACAGTGGCACTTCTGCATACGTGTAATGTCCACCTACCATTAAGATAATGGCATGCAATAAAATCAAAACATATAACAACGAACTTAATGGGAACGTTTTATAAGTGAACATTAAAACAAGCAATCCGACTATAGCGGGGACAACTTCTAAAAACCAAGTAAAGCCATCATATGGGTGAATTGCAGACCAGGTAAATACCACAAAAAATACAGCTAAAAGACTAACAAAAAAACTAATAGATGTATTCTTAAGGTTATTCAAAAATACTATTTAAATCAATTTACTTAAACCCGAGCACATCTTGCATATCGAATAGGCCAGTTTCTTTATTTGATAAAAACTTGGCAGCACGAAGTGCACCGAGTGCAAACGTAGCACGACTGCTTGCTTTATGTGTAATCTCTACACGCTCACCAGTCCCTGCATAAATGACAGTATGGTCACCGACAACGTCACCACCGCGTAAAGTTGCGAAGCCTATTTTTCCTGCTTCGCGTTCACCTGTAAAGCCTTCACGTGCATAAACAGCGCAATCTTTTATATTCCGACCTAAACCCTGTGCCGCAGCATCCCCTAAACGTAAAGCCGTGCCTGAAGGTGCATCCACTTTATGGCGATGATGCATCTCAACAACCTCGATATCATAATCATCACCCAACACTTTAGCTGCCTGCTCTACCAAGTTAAGTAGCAAAGTCACGCCCACACTCATGTTTGGTGCAAATACAATTGCATTATCTTTAGAAGCAGTTTCTATCTTTATTTTTTCAGCTTCAATAAAGCCAGTGGTGCCAATCACCATTTTCACACCGGCTTGCTGGCAGGCTTTTACGTACTGCATAGAAGCTTCTGGTCGCGTAAAATCTATCAGTACATCTGCACCATTAATCGCAGCAATTTCGTCACTTACTTTTACTTCTGAATCTACGCCAAACTGGGCGCCTACATTCCGCCCTATATACGCACTTTCAGCGCGATCTAAAGCCGCGTGTAGCATCAGCTCATCATCAGCAAAAACGCCTTCTAATAAAGCCATACCCATGCGACCTGATACGCCCACAATAACTATTTTAGTGTTCATCCATTAATCTTTATAACAATTAAAAACCAATTTTTTCTAATATACGCTCAAAGTAATTCGGCTCATCTTGTATTGGTGTCACATCCTCATTAACGACTGATTCTTTCTGAACAGCATCTTCAAGCACTGGCGCTGCGGGTTTTGGTATTGACGCTTGCTCTAAACGCTCTGCATCTAAACTGCGATCCAGCCTAAAAATCATTTTATCGCTTTGGTTTATATCTTGCGTCATTGGCATCACTTCAGCTGGAACTAGAGATGCCGGTTCTACCGTAGCAGTCTCGGGTTTCAACATCACCGCCTCTGGCACTTCTATTTCAGGCGTTGCTGCATCTATTGATGGCATCTCTGTCGCTACATCAGGCGCTGCAATTTCCGATGCTGTGTCTTCTGCAATCTCCACTTCAGGAATGGTCACCTCATGCAATAAAGTCGGTGTTGCATCTACTGATGGCTCAAGCGGAATAGGCACGGCTAATATAGATGCAGGCTCCTCAGTATTTTCTATCGTTCCATCTTCAACAGCTTCACCTGTCTCAACGGCATCCACAGCACCTTCCACATCTGTAGTAGGCGGCGCCTCAACTTCAGACAACGCTGAAGGCACAGCAACAGGCTCTAATACCTCTGTAGATTTTGCTTCAGCAGGTTTAACTTCTTCTGCCACCGCCTCATCTTTCTTCCAAAATTTTAGTTTATCTAATGTACTTTTTTCTTCAGGTTTTATTTCAGATTCTGACAACATCTGCTCACCTGTATCCGCACCAGGCGTGCCTTCCGGAACAACGTCGCCACGCACACGTGCTAATAGCTCTTGATCAAAATCTAAAATAACGCGTCGCTGGCTAATAATTTTGCCGGCTTTGCGCAACTGATAAAAATAATCCCAACGGTTATTATGGAAGCTATCTTCAATCAAAGGCGTACCCATGATATATCGCACCTGTTTTTTCGTCATGCCAGGACGCAGCTTTAACAACATTTTTGATGTCACAACATTACCCTGCTGAATATCCATTTTGAACGACGTGACTTTAGGCAGCGTAGAACCACAACCGGCTAGCCCAAAAATAGCGAGCACAGCAATTAATGTTAAAAAATGACGCATAGTTTTTTATCTGTTAAAGACATCTATTAGAATAGGCGTTAATATACCATGATGAATAAAAGGCTTAAACACAAATTAGCGTAAGAAATGAGTTAAATACTATGCATGATGAAAAAGGTTTAAAAAATGCCGGCTTAAAAGCTACATTACCTAGACTTAAAATTTTAGAGCTATTTGAAAAGAGCGAAGATCGCCATCTATCAGCTGAAGATGTCTACAAAATACTCCTGAATGCAGGTGATGATGTCGGCTTGGCCACTGTTTACCGCGTGCTAACACAGTTTGAAGATGCGGGGCTTTTGATCCGCCACCATTTTGAAAGTGGTAAAGCTGTATTTGAGTTAAATGAAGGCGGCCACCACGACCATATTGTTTGCGTAAAATGTGGCCGGGTAGAAGAATTTTATGATGCTGAAATTGAAAAAAGACAAGAAGAAGCAGCCGAGTCACTGGGTTTCAAAATGCAAGAACACTCTTTAATGATTTACGGCATTTGTAACAAGCCCAGTTGCACGTCTAAAAATAAATAATTATTTTGATTGCGAGAAAAAAATGACAGCATTGACTTTTAAAAAATTTAACATTCGTCATTACACCCATATTGTTTTAGCAATTGCACTCTCATCGGTTTTAGCTGCCTGCGGTACTAACCCAGTCACTAAAAAAAGAGAGTTTCAATTTGTTTCGCAAGCTAAAGAAATCTCAATTGGCAAACAAAACTATTCTCCTGCTCGTCAATCGCAAGGTGGCGACTATGTCATTGACCCAGAACTGACTGCTTACGTGCAAAGCATAGGTAAGCGCTTAGCCGCTGTTTCTGATCGGCCTGATTTGCCTTACGAGTTTGTTGTCATTAACCACTCAGTACCCAATGCTTGGGCAATGCCAGGCGGCAAAATCGCTTTTAATCGGGGTCTGCTCTATGAGCTTAACAGCGAGGCTGAACTTGCCGCTGTCATGGGTCACGAAATTGTTCATGCTGCGGCAAGACATGGTGCAAAAAGC
>VAPM010268800.1_pt1 | contig 26301 bp, 21 predicted proteins | sample 3395091 | NCBI WGS metagenome assembly VAPM01 (sample SAMN08290445, study PRJNA428436) | hydrothermal vent metagenome | isolation source: Deep-sea hydrothermal vent chimney 3 | place: Pacific Ocean: Juan De Fuca Ridge
CGAACTCGCGACCTCCTGCGTGACAGGCAGGCATTCTAACCAACTGAACTACCAAACCGTTTGCCATTTCCTTCTGAAATGCGGTGCAAATGTAGATGCTTATTTTTTTCAATCCAATATTTCTAACAAATAATTTTTTATCATTTCAATCCAATTTTTTAAATATAGTTCAGCCCCGATTTGGACAATCTAATTCTTATAAATTTATTGCCTCAAATGATAAATGTTATACTTTTGCTTTGTAATTTAAAAAAGACAAATGCTTTTAGATTTTGAAAAACCAATTGTAGAATTGGATGAGAAAATATCTGATATGAAAACCCTTGCACAGCAAAATGGTGTGAACGTATCTGAGGCTATAAATACACTTGAAGAAAAACTTCAAAAGTTAAAGGAGGAGACCTATAGCAAGCTCACGCGTTGGCAACGTGTACAACTCTCCAGACATCAGGATAGACCCTACACTTTAGATTATATCTACGAACTAACAGATGATTTTGTCGAATTACATGGCGATAGAAATATTGCTGACGACAAAGCTATGGTTGGTGGATTTGGAACCATTGGTGGTCAAACGGTAATGCTCGTAGGTCAGCAAAAAGGTAGAAACACAAAATTGCGACAAGAGCGAAATTTTGGAATGGCAAATCCCGAGGGATATCGGAAAGCTTTGAGGTTATTCAAGCTTGCAGAAAAATTCAATAAGCCCATCATCACCCTGATTGACACACCGGGAGCATACCCTGGTTTGGAGGCCGAATCAAGGGGTCAGGCAGAAGCCATAGCAAGAAATTTGAGAGAAATGTCTTTGCTGAAAGTACCAGTTATTTGCATAATTATTGGAGAAGGAGCTTCTGGAGGTGCTATTGGCATTGGGGTAGGAGATAAAGTTTTTATGTTAGAAAATACCTGGTATTCTGTGATTTCCCCAGAATCTTGCTCTTCCATTCTTTGGAGAAGTTGGGATTTTAAGGAGCAAGCCGCTGAGGCACTAAAATTAACTGCCGAAGATATGACGGGATTTGGTCTTGTCGATGGTATAATAAAAGAACCACTCGGAGGAGCGCACACAAATTTAAAATGGCAAGCATCTCAAATCAAAAAGGTTATATTGGATAATGTCAAGGAATTGCAAGCACTCAAACCTGAACAGATGGTAGAAAATAGAATTAATAAAATCTGTAGTATGGGTGTTGTGGAAGGTTAGCAATTTATCATTAGAGGTTCTCTTTAGAAAACATATATCTACCATCATGACTAAAATTGTTGTGGTGGTTTTTTTATTTTCAGGGTTTTGAAATAATAATTAAGCACTTAGATGAAATTACATGTTATTGATACGGGGTTCTTTAAACTTGATGGCGGTGCCATGTTTGGTGTGGTACCGAAGGCAATTTGGAGCAAGACCAACCCTGCTGATGAAAATAATTTGTGTCGCTGGGCACTAAGATGTCTTTTGATCGAAGATGGAGATAGGCTGATATTGATAGATAATGGAATTGGTAACAAGCAGGATGAAAAGTTTTTCAGACATTTTTACTTGCACGGTGAAGCTACACTTGAAGGTTCTTTGCGAAAAGCCGGATTTTCATTTAATGATATTACAGATGTTTTCTTAACTCACCTCCATTTTGACCATTGTGGCGGAGGAGTGAAATGGAAAGACCAAGAGAAGAAAATTCCTGAATTGGTATTTCCAAATGCCAGGTACTGGAGCAATGCTGATCATTGGCAATGGGCTATTGCACCAAATGCCAGGGAAAAGGCCAGCTTTTTAGAGGAGAATTTATTGCCTATGCAAGAAAGCGGTCAACTGGAATTAATATCATCTTCAGGAAAAAGCCCTTTTGAGCAATTTGATATACTGTTTGTTGATGGGCACACAGACAAAATGATGATCCCACATATAAAATATATGGATAAAACTATTGTTTTTGCTGCCGATTTATTGCCTTCGACAGGGCACATTCCGCTTCCATATGTGATGGGATATGACACAAGGCCGTTGTTGACGTTAAAAGAAAAATCTACTTTTCTGGAAAAAGCAACCAATGACAATTACATCATTTTCCTGGAGCATGACTACAAAAATGAATGTTGCACACTCCAAATGACAGATCGAGGTCCGAGGTTAGATCGAACTTTTTCGTTAAGCGAAATATTGTAATTGATAAATGGCAATGTTTCTAAAAATTTTACTCTTATGAAGAAAATTGGCATTTCACTTTCAGGAGGCGGAGCAAGGGGAATCGCACACATTGGCGTACTGAAAGCCTTGGATGATGCAGACTTGAAACTTAGCATGATTACAGGCACAAGTGCCGGGGCGATTATTGGTGCAATGTATTGCAATGGATATTCGCCGGATCAACTCTTGAAAATTGTCTTAGAAACAAAGCTTTTCAAGTATGTTCGGCCCGCCTTTAGTTTTTCGGGGTTGTTAAAATTAGATACAATTGAAGTTATATTCAGAAAATATTTGAAAATAGAATCTTTTGAAGATTTGAATATCCCACTTGCTGTAGCAGCGACAAATGTGGGAAAAGGAAAGACCAAATTATTTCATGAAGGACAACTAATTCAGGCATTATTGGCTTCATGTGCGATTCCGGTTATATTCAAGCCTATTACAATAAATGGTGAGACATTCATTGATGGTGGAATATTGAATAATCTTCCGGTGGAGCCATTGTTTGATCAATGTGATATTATCATCGGATCCCATTGCAATCCCATATCAGAAAATTATGTTCCCAAGAATATGAAATCCTTGACAGAAAGAACGCTATTGATGGCCATCAGTGTAAATACCTCCATGAAGAAAACCCTTTGCGATGTTTTTTTAGAGCCTGAGGAACTGAAGCAATTCGGTGTATTTGACTTTTCAAAATCTAATGAACTATTTGAAATAGGCTATGAACATGCCAAATCACGAGTTGATGATATAAAGAATCTTGTGAAATGATATAGAGTGTGCTATTTTCTTAAAAGTCTAAAAATAAAAAAGGGTCTGTAAACTTAATTTACAGACCCTTTAGTTTTATAGATATTTTGTTTCTAACATAACTCTTCAAAAACTCCAGTAAGATGCTCACTAATAATTTCTGCAGATCTGCCTTCAATGTGATGCCTTTCTACAAAATGAACAAGCTCTCCATTTTTGAATAATGCAATGGAAGGGGAGGATGGAGGGTAAGGAAGCGTATATTCTCTTGCCTTAGCTGTGGCCTCCTGATCAACTCCTGCAAAGACAGTTGCCAGATTTTGCGGCTTTTTTGACGAATTCTGAACCGCCATTACCGCGCCTGGTCTTGCAGTACCTGCGGCACAACCACAAACAGAATTAATAACAACCAAGGTTGTTCCTTCTTTCTCTAAACATTTTTCTACAGCTTCGGCGCTTTTTAACTCATCGAAGCCGGCACTTGACAATTCAGCCCGCATGGGGCTTACTAGTTCTTCTGGATACATAACGATACAACAATTATTATTAAACTAATTTATTTTAAATTGAATTTCAATTTCTTTATTTTATACAATTACAGTTAGGTTTACATCAAATTATATAAACCCCAGTTCAAGTTTTGCAGCTTCAGACATCATGTCGGCACTGTATGGCGGATCAAATGTAATCTCCACCTGAACGTCATTAACATCTTCAATCCGTTTTATTTTTGTCTCTACTTCACTCGGTATAATTTCTGCCGCTGGGCAAGAAGGTGAAGTCAATGTCATTTTTACAAATACATTATTTATAGGAAAAATAGATATCTCATAAATAAGTCCTAATGCATAAATATCTACTGGGATTTCTGGGTCATAAACTGTTTTTATCGCATCCAACACCCTATCCTTTAATGCTACTTCTACTTGCTTTGTTTCCATAAATTCAACTCAGTTTACTCTTATAAGCCAATGCATACAACTTCATTTGCTTGATCATGGCCACGAGACCATTTGATCGTTGCGAGCCAATTATTTGACCCATACCGATTTTTTCTATAAAGAAAAGATCGGCCTTCATTACATCATCAACTGTTTGCCCCGATAACACCCTTATCAACAAACTGATCAATCCTTTAGTTATTTCTGTATTGCTGTCAGCTTTAAAAATTATTCTTTTCCCATCCAATTGTGCTGTTAGCCACACTTTCGACTGACAGCCTTTTATAATATTTGCTTCTATTTTATATTCATCTTCAAGCTCAGGTAATTTTTGCCCCAATTCCATAATATAAAATATGGTGCTTTCCCGATCTTCTCCCAAAAAAGAAAACTCCTCAATTATCTCATTTTGAATTTCTGTCATGGAAGTTGAAGTATTTTCTTTTATCTCCATTTGTTTACAATTTGCATTAAACTTTCTACAAAGATATCGACTTCTTCCAAGGTATTATAAATTGAAAATGATGCTCTCACAGTGCCTTCAATTCCATATTTTTTCATAAGTGGCTGGGTGCAATGATGCCCAGTGCGTACCGCAATACCTTTAGCGTCGAGTAACATGCCAATGTCAAAATGATGCATTCCTTCTATTACAAAAGAAATGACACCAATCTTTCTATCTGCAGTGCCAATGATGGTTAGCCCTGGGATTGCTTTCAATTTGTCAGTACCCTGATCCAAGAGTGCTTGCTCATATTGCAATATATCATGCTTATCGCCCAGGCCGTTAACAAATTTCAGTGCTTGATCAAAAGCAATTACATCAGCGATATTTGGTGTGCCGGCTTCAAATTTATAAGGAATATCATTGTACGTGGTTTTTTCAAAAGTTACCTCTTTTATCATTTCGCCTCCACCCATGAATGGGTCCATGGATTCCAATAACTTTCTTTTTCCATAAAGAATTCCAATCCCTGTTGGGCCGAATAATTTATGGGCTGAAAAAGCATAAAAATCACAATCCAGCTCTTGCACATCAATATCAATATGTGCGCTGGCTTGTGCGCCATCCAGTAAAACCAAAGCACCATATTCATGGGCTAATTGTATAATTTCTTCTACAGGATTTATGGTGCCCAATGTATTTGATACATGGCTCACTGCCACTATTTTTGTTTTATTGGTAATCAGGTTTCTAAATGCCTGTAGGTTTATTTCACCTTTTTCATTTATCGGAATGACTTTGAGCTTTGCTCCTTTTTCGTCACAGACCATTTGCCATGGAACAATATTTGAGTGATGTTCCAGTTCTGAAATGATTACTTCATCTCCAGGGTTTAGTATTTTGTTTCCCAGCGACTTAGCGACAATATTGATGCTCTCGGTAGTTCCGGAAGTGAAAATGATTTCTTCTACTTCACTGGAGTTTATAAACTGTTGAACTGTCTTCCTGGTGTTTTCATAAGCTTTGGTGGCCTTTTCTGCCAATGCATGAATTCCTCTGTGGATGTTGGCATTATAATTTTGATAATAATCGGAAATGGCGTTGATGACTACCTCCGGTTTTTGTGTTGTCGCCGCATTGTCAAAATATATCAAGTTTTTCCCATTGACTTGCTGTTCCAGAATAGGAAACATCTTGCGCACTTGGGCAGGATCAAATGAAGTGTTGATATTTTTAACTATTTCGGTCATGAATTCCAGTCGAGTCTGTTGTACATTTCTTGATGAACAAAATCATGAAGAAAATCTATTTCTATTTTATCCAGCACATCATCAACAAAAGCATGCAACAACATCGCCCTTGCGCTTGATTTACTTATACCTCTGGATCTCAGGTAAAACATTTGTTCTTCGTCCAGCTGACCGGTCGTGCAACCATGTGAGCAACTCACGTCATCTGCCCAAATTTCTAATTGAGGTTTTGTGTTTATCGTTGCGGTGTCTGTCAGCAATATGTTTTTATTTGTCTGAAAGGCATTGGTCTTTTGTGCATCTTTTCTGACGAATATTTTGCCATTAAAAACACCCTTGGCATTGTTGTCAAGTATGCCTTTATAAATTTCGTTGCTGTAGCAATTGGGTTTTTTATGATCGACACTTGTATGGTTATCGACATGGCTATCTCCATGCAATACATAAAGCCCAAACATATGCGCCTCGCAATTTTCGTCTTCAAGCAAATAGCTGAGATTATTTCTAACGATTTTCCCTTCAAGGGTGATCGTGGTGGTTTTTACTACGCTATCTCTATACTGAGCAATGTAGGTATTGTCGATATGAAAAGCGTTTTTGCTTTGATTCTGAAGTTTGAAATATTTTAAGTTTGCATTTACGCCAACAACAATTTCTGATACGTGATTAGAAAACTGTTGATCGGTGGTACTGGTAGCGTATGATTCAATAATATTAGCTTGAGCACCTTGTTCTACAATAATCAAATTTCTTGTCTGGAATATTTTTGACGTATCTCCAGCATCGTAGTGCAAAATGATGGGCCTTTCGATAGATGCATTTTTATAAATTTTAATAAAAACACCTTCATAAGAAAAGGCTGTGTTTAATGCCGAGAAAGAATCATACTTTTCACCAGCGAGCTTTCCGAGATGATTTTCAATATCAATGGCATGTGTTTTGGAAGCTTCCTGCAATGTCAATATTTCCATGTCTGGAAATGAAAGACTGCTTAATTTTTCCTTATTAACAACACCATTATTTATAAAAATATGAATGCCCTCGGCATCTTGGAATGGAGACTTTTTAGGCACAACATCACCTTGAGGAAGCTGATGAAGATCTGACAGATTAAAATTCTTTTCTAAAGCCCTGCCTAAATTAGTATATCTGTATTCCTCGTCTTTGGTTGCAGGCAATCCTTTTATCGCAAAAGACGCAAATGCCTCTTTTCTCAATTGCCGCCAATTGCTATTATCTGTCCCATTTATGCGGGATTCAAATTTCTCAAATGTATCTCTAAGCTGATCTATCATCTTATTTTCTATCAGTTATATAAATTAAGAAACAGCATTGGCAACTTCTTCTTTTATCCAGTCGTAGCCTTTCTCTTCAAGCTCAAGTGCCAATGACTTGTCGCCAGATTTTACTATTCTTCCATTGTATAAAACGTGAACAAAATCAGGTACGATATAGTCAAGAAGTCGTTGATAATGCGTTACGAGTATTGTAGCATTATCTTTTGATTTCAACTTATTTACGCCATTGGCGACAATTCTGAGCGCATCGATATCTAGCCCGGAATCTGTTTCATCGAGAATGGCGAGCTTTGGTTCTAAGACTGCCATCTGAAAAATTTCATTTCTCTTTTTCTCTCCTCCAGAAAATCCTTCATTAAGGGATCTGTTTATGAGCTTTTTATCTATTTCTACCAATGCCATTTTCTCCTTCATAAGTTTGAGGAAGTGTACGGCATCCAAAGGTTCTAATTTTCTGTATTCTCTAATTCGGTTTACAGCAGTTCTCAAAAAATTGTTTGAACTGACGCCTGGGATTTCTACAGGATATTGAAATGCGAGAAACAAACCTTCTCTTGCCCGATCTTCTGGCGACATATCAAGAATATCTTTCCCAAGAAATGTAACCTCGCCCTCACTTACCTCATATTCCTCCCTGCCGGCAAGCACCGATGCAAGCGTGCTTTTCCCAGAACCATTCGGTCCCATGATGGCATGGACTTCTCCTGGTTTTATATCCAGATTTATTCCTTTTAATATTTGCTGACCTTCTATGCCTGCATGTAAATTTTTTATACTTAACATATTAATGTTCTTTTTTTTATCAATCTATCCTACACTACCTTCCAGTGTGAGCGCCAATAGTTTCTGGGCTTCCACGGCAAATTCCATCGGTAATTTATTCAGCACCTTTTTGGCAAAACCATTCACAATCAATGCAATGGCATTTTCTGTATCAATACCCCGTTGGTTGCAATAAAATATCTGGTCTTCTCCAATTTTTGATGTCGTGGCTTCGTGCTCGACTTTGGCTGTGCTGTTGTCAATTTCTATATATGGAAATGTATGAGCTCCGCAAGTGTCTCCCATCAATAGTGAGTCGCACTGTGAAAAATTACGTGCATTAGTGGCCCCTTTGTTGATTTTCACCAAACCCCTGTAACTGTTTTGGCTATTGCCTGCTGATATCCCCTTAGAGATAATCGTGCTTTTGGTGTTTTTGCCAATATGAATCATCTTGCTGCCTGTATCTGCCTGCTGGTAATTATTGGTTACTGCAACAGAATAAAACTCACCAACAGAATGATCACCCTTCAGAATACAACTGGGATATTTCCATGTAATCGCCGAACCCGTTTCTACCTGAGTCCAAGATATTTTTGAATGATTGCCTTTGCACAACCCTCGCTTTGTCACGAAATTATAAACACCACCAATACCTTCTTTATTTCCAGGGTACCAATTTTGTACAGTAGAATATTTTACTTCAGCGTTGGTTTCGGCATGGATTTCAACAACTGCGGCATGCAATTGATTTTCATCTCGCTCAGGTGCGGTACAGCCTTCAAGATAGCTAACATACGAATCTTCATCGGCAATAATTAATGTTCTTTCAAACTGACCTGTGCCGGATGCATTTATCCTGAAATATGTCGATAACTCCATTGGGCAACGTGTGCCTTTTGGGATATAACAAAACGAACCATCACTGAATACAGCAGAATTTAATGCCGAATAATAGTTGTCTGTCATCGGGACAACCGAGCCAAGATATTTTTTTATAAGCTCAGGATGTTCTTTTACCGCTTCGCTAAAAGAACAAAAAATAATACCTAATTCTCCAAGCGTTTCTTTGAAAGTGGTCTTTACAGATACACTATCAATCACTGCATCTACTGCCACGCCCGACAATCGTTTCTGTTCTTCTAGAGATATGCCAAGTTTTTTGAAGGTTTCCAATAAGTCGGGATCAACCTCATCAAGACTTGCCAATTCTTTTTTTGGCTTAGGAGCAGAGTAATAAATAATATCTTGAAAATCTATTTTTGGATATTTGACATTTGGCCATGTGGGTTCTGCTAAGGTAAGCCAATGTCGGTAGGCCTTTAGCCTCCATTCCAACAACCATTCCGGTTCGTTCTTTTTATTAGAAATAAACCTAACAATATCTTCACTCAGCCCTTTGGGAGCAGCGTCGTTTTCAATTAAAGTTTCAAAACCGTATTTATAGTCCGAGGAAGTTAATTCTTCTAATATTTGATTATCCCTACTCATTGAACTTTTCGTTATTTAGAATTATTATAAACAAGCGTAAAAATACAACACAAAAGAAAAAGAATTGTTTTGTAGGCGAATAAATTTAAAGGGATGGAAAATATTTTTTTTATTAAGCTGAGTTTATCAATATGATGAGTTGGTTTCGATGTGGATTTTACTAATCAACTAGTTTTTGATTAAAATACGGACATTTATCTATGTCCAAACCAGGTATAAAGAAAGATAAGGTTTTAAACGCTATCCCATAAAATCCAGCTAAAGAAAATTGTCATTCCCAATACATAGGCAGCAATTGCATAAATCCACTTCTTATCAAATTTCGGAGTATGTAATGGGGATAAATTTAAAGCAGCTAAGGATAGTACTACTATATACAATATAATTGAAAAAGTAGTATGGCTGAAAAAACTTTCGAATAGAAATATAAAAGATAGAAATAATCCATTATTGTCAACTGCCAAGCCCATATATGTTTTACTATCAATAAGGCCAAATATATTAAAATAGCTTAATCGTATAGCACATGCAGCGACAATGATAAATGCACCCGGCATAAACCATACACTAAAATTTCCATAACTTAATAGTAGAATTGCAGGAAAAACACCAAAACTGACTATATCAATCATTGAGTCAAGTTGGCCACCAAAAACTCCTTGCTCTTTAGTTCTGTTTTTCATTTTTCGAGCAACCATTCCATCTAACCAATCGAATAAAACGGCCCATAGAACTCCAATTATCGCAGCTAAAAAATAACCTTTAATCGCTAAAAATATACCAAACACGGCACATAATAATCCTAACAGAGAAATGATATTTGGCAAATCTTTGGCAAAACTAATTATGCTAGGCTGTTGTGATTTACTCATTTTATGTTTTTATAATTAATAATTATCAGCTGTGTTTTTATCCATAACGATAGTATTTTTTTTATTAAGAATTTGAGTACTAACAAGTTATTATAAAAACGCTTTAAAAATTTTAGATAAAGTTTCAACTCAGAAAGTTAGCCGGCGATTTTATGAGTAATTTTGGGTTTGATTTTTAATTCAATCTGATCTGGTCTTTTTGAAGCCCGTAAAAAGATATTGTCAGGTAATCCAGTTATTTTGATGCTTGAGGGAAATAATTTTTTTGCTTCCGCTAAATCTTCAATTGTATCTATTTCGTACCAAAGTTTATTGTCAAAAGGTACAGCTTGTAACGAGAGGTTTCCATCAGCCACCATTTCCGAAAATACAGTTTCATAGTAGCAGTTTACCCGGCCTTTCAAAATATACTCGTTAAGTCTTTCTACAATTGCATGCCACGAGAGAAGGGAGAAACTGTAAATATTGACGGTCTTATATCTAATTTCTTCTAAATTAGAGGTGGTGTCATTTTGGAAGCTTTTGACTTGTTGAAGTTGATCAAATGTAATAGTGGTCCCATTCATCCAGGGTTGCATAGGAGCAACGGCCATCCTATCAGGGAAAATCATATCATCTAGCTGTGAGGTATCAAAAATAAGATCACTTTCGAATAAAAGAAATGGTTCATTGATAATATCACGAGCCATCCAAAGAGAATAAATATTGTTTGTTGTATCGTAAAGCGGGCTATAAATATACTCGATAGTCATATCACCAGATTTAGTCCCAAGATATTCTCTTATGCAATTTTCCTGATAACCTGTTATTATTACAAGTCGCTTAAATCCCTGCTGTTTCAGCCCAAAAATAAGTCGCTCAAGAATAGACCTATTATTTACTAATGTTAGACATTTAGGTGAATTTTTAGTTAATGGAAACAGGCGACTACCCGTACCAGCTGCAAGAAGTAATGCAGTCGTTATACGATCACTTTCATGATAATCTCTTAAATTAATATTCATTTTAAAAACGCTAAAAAGGTTTGAAGTGTATATTGATACACTTATTATTAAGGTAGGAGTAAATACTCTTTTTATCTTTAAATTTGGAGAGTTATTGTATAGTCGAATTAGACCGCCAACGATTATGAAGGTGCATATTTCATAATATATATCCTTTTGCAAATGTACACAAAATTAGAGTGAAATAACGTTATTTATCGTAATGATTTTAATCTACTGGCATCCGATGAATTTCCTTTCTCCTGCTGACCTGTCTGCCCCCAATCGTCATCACATGCCCCATCGTCCTCATTTCAAATGAGGATGCATGAGAAAGGCATTTTATAATGCTGAATAATTGCCCGTCAATTATAAAGGTTTGTTTTTCTATCCAATTCATGATAAAGTTTTGTAAAGCAAGTATTTTTGCATTCTTTCATTTTAGCATTGACATTTTAGCATTCTATCATTATGATGTATGACCTTATTGTAATAGGAGGGGGAGCAGCCGGGTATTTTGGTGCTATTCAATATGCAGAAAAAGTGCCTAAAGCCAATATTCTTATCCTCGAAAGATCAAGCGACGTGCTGAGGAAAGTGAAGATATCGGGAGGTGGAAGATGCAATGTGACGCATGCCTGCTTTGATCCGGCAGAAATGATTTCTAATTACCCAAGAGGCAATAAAGAACTGCTGGGTCCTTTTCATAAATTTCTATGTGGCGACATGATGAGCTGGCTTTCGGAGCATGGTGTAGAAACAAAAATAGAGGATGACGGTAGAACATTTCCCACAAGTAATTCTTCCGAATCCATCATCGATTGCTTTACTAATCTATGCCATCAATATCAGGTTATAACCAATAAAAGCTGCGCTGTGTTAAGTTTGCGTCAAAAAAATGACCACTGGGAAATTAAGACCTTTTACGAAAATTATGCAGCAATTAGTATTTTAATTGCCACCGGAAGCAGCCCGGCTGCATGGGAGATATTAAAAAGTTTAGGACATAAAATTGTCTCTCCTGTTCCATCATTATTCACTTTCAATATAAAAAGTTCACTTATAAAGGATTTGCCAGGGGTTTCTGTACCGCGTGCCGCGGTGAAGATCAAAGGACAAAAATTCAATTCAGAAGGGCCCTTGCTCATTACACACTGGGGTTTGAGTGGTCCTGCGATTTTAAAACTTTCGGCCTGGGCGGCAAGGGTACTTAATGAGTCAAACTATCAATTTGAAATAGAAGTCAATTGGTTGGCTAAAGAGAGAGAGGCTGTAATTCAGGAAATCCAATATATAAGAAAAAGCCAGGGTAAAAGAGCGATTTTAAAACTACCGTTATTCAACATTCCAAAGCGGCTATGGCAAAAAATGATAAATGAATTACACCTTGCCAAAACAAACTTTGCTGACTTGAAATCCTTTCAAATTGATGCATTGGCAAACATAACTTGCCGGTGCGAGTTTAAGGTTGTTGGCAAGAGCACATTTAAAGATGAGTTTGTTACCTGCGGTGGAGTCGATACCAGAGAGATCAACTTTAAAACGATGGAAAGCAAACTTCATCGAAACTTGTATTTTGCTGGGGAAGTGATCAATATCGATGCCGTGACGGGAGGCTTTAACTTTCAGGCCGCCTGGACTACAGCCTATATTGCTGCCGGATCTATTGCGTAAGACCTTAAGACAGCATAATATTTTCGTAACTCTCCCATGAATATGCTACGCACAGAGAATAACTTTGTTTCCGAAAGCACAAAAAGTAATTTTTTTTGTGTACAACAAGTTTTCTGAAGCATTGGATTTAGCCTCAATAATTCATGAATAAAGTATTGACTATCAGTCGATATTGACAAAATTCAAGAAAAATAATTTTTCAGAAGTAATTTCATAGCATTGATGTCAATGCCCTTCCTTCCGGACAGGCGTGATTTCTAATTCATTACTCTTATCAATAATTATCTCCTGCATTATGCAGATTAGAAACAGAGTACTTTTTTTATTTTTCTTGTTGGTCTGGCTCTTCCAGATAAGATATTAGAATGAATAAACTGTTATTTTAATGAAAACCTTATTAACATTGGCAGTAAGAATTGTCATTATTCCCCGCCTTTTGGTCAGGTTACTAACCACAGTTTCTATGAAAAATATGTAATTTTGATGGGAGAAATATCTCTAACCCTTCGGTGAAGATGTGTTAAAATTATGAATCACAAATGCAATTTATATTTGAGTAGAGCTAAATTTTAAGTTGGCCTCTAATTGAATAGTAGAAGATAAATATTAATTTGTCGAGAAAATTAGAATTACAGAAAATTGAGTATCACACACATACATGAGGATGTGCTTTTACTGAAAGGGTTAAAGCATGGAAGTGAAGAAGCATTTCAGGCCTTATTCAATAAGTATGCGTCAAGATTATATTTTATCGCAATGCGGTATTTAAATGATAAAGAGGAAAGCGAGGAAATTGTCCAGGAGGTCTTTTATAAAGTATGGGTCAATCATAAAACCATAGAACCTGAATTACCTTTTATTCCTTTTTTAGTTCGAATTGCAAAAAATATGATATTCAATCAATCAAAACATAAAATTGTTCAGGATGCTTATTTTAATCATTTAAGTAGTTCATTCGTTGACAGAAATAAACAAACTGAAGAACATATTTTATTCAATGAAGTCAAAAAAATTATCGATCAATATATCGAATCATTTCCTCCAAAAAGAAAGGAGACTTTTATTTTAAGTCGGCAACAAGGACTTTCCAACAATGAAATCGCAGAGAAGTTAAATGTTTCTGTAAGAACAGTTGAGAATCATATTAATCAAGCGTTGAAAGCGCTTAAAATTTATTTGAAAGCCTACGGATATATGAACATAGTCCTGATCCTTTCAATATTTTTTTATTAAGAAAATTAATTCTTTTTTAGGTTCTACCACGAACCAGCCGGCAGGCTGTTTTAATGGAGTTAAATGAAAAATTGATTTCATTTAGGTAAAAAGGGAAATGTCATCCTGAAATAAATTCAGGATGACCATCATATTATTAAATTAATCTACAATTTGTTTGTGACCTACAGTTTCCACCAAACCTCTATTAGCTTATTTTATTTACTTCCATGTAAATATTTTTTTCATTTAGAGTAGGTACTGCAAGCTACTTAGTTGTTTATAATATCAAACGACAAACAAGTGAATAAACAAACGTTAATAAATTTAATCCAGGACAGATGTTCAGATGATGAAAAGTCGGAAGTCCTGAAGTGGATGGTTTCCAAAAATTTCGAAAAAGATTTAGAGCAGTTTATTCATGATGACCTATCTACAGGACTAGCTTCTGATCAATATTTAGAAAAAACTGATCTAAACCATTTGGCTGAAGATATTATACTAAAAGTTAAGGATATCAAATCTCCAAATATAAATTCCATTTCTGTTCGTGATGAAATCGAACTTTACGAAAAGCAAAAAAATAAGCAGTCCTGGATTTATACCATGTCCAAAATAGCCGCCGCTTTTTTATTGATCGCATCTTTTGTATTCATTGCAAATTATTTTTCATCCAATCAAAATGAAACGAATCAAATCGTAAAAACAATTTCAAAAGAAAACTTAAGGGGACGCAAATCAACTATTTTTTTGAAGGATGGATCTATAGTTTATCTGAACTCAGAAAGCAAAATCAAATTTCCTGAGGTATTTAATGACTCCATCAGATTGGTTCATCTGGAAGGCGAGGCATATTTTGATATTGCCAGGAATGAGCATAAACCCTTCATTGTGCAGACTGGTGACCTCCAAATAAAAGTTTTAGGTACTTCATTCAACATAAAGGCATTTCAAGAACTAGACGACATCAAAGTTTCTTTGAATTCAGGCTTAGTCGAAATATCCAATTTTATCACTCAATCCAAAGAACAACATGGACAAAAAATAAATCTGAAAGCTGGTGAAAGTGTATCGTATTTAAAAATTCAAAATCGTTTTGCCGATGTTTCAAATTTTGATCACAACCTTGATCTTAGCTGGAAAGACGGTCAGCTTGTTTTTAAGGATGCCGACGTGAGTACAGTAATTAGTAAGTTGGAAAGATGGTATGGCGTTGACATTTCAGTTCAAAATAAACCAAACTTCAAATGGGAATATACCGGAAATTTTGAAAATCAAACACTACATAATGTTTTAGAATTACTTAGTTTCTCACAAAACTTTGATTTCGAACTCAATCAAAATCTAGTAAATATAAAATTTAAATCAAACTAAAATAATAGATATGAAAAGACCGGAAACTTAAATAGTCAAAAAAAAAAAGAAACTCTCCATACTCAATTTGGCCGTTAGAGCACGGAGAGTAATTAAATTATGTATAATAATTAATCACTTAAAATTATGAAATTTAGACATTTATTAAAAGAATTAATGAAATATTCACTAATAGGAATTTTCCTGCAATGTATGTTTCTAAGCCTTCTTGTAGCTTCAAATTCTGAAGCACAAAAATATCAAAGTGTAAAAGAGATTTATATTTCGGTACAGCTCGAAGATGCTTCTCTTCAGGAGACATTTAATTGGATCAATAATAATACTGAACTAAACTTGAATTACGACAACATCCATATCAAAGATTTAGATACTAAAATTAATTATAAAAAGTCCAATGCTTCGATAGAAAAATTGCTTCTTCATATTTCAAAAAAAGCCAAATTGAAATTTAAGCAGGTTAATAATAATATCAGTGTTGACTTTATTGATGAAAGCAAAAATGAATCTAAAATCGAAGTCATCATTCAAGGCATTACCATCACCGGCAATGTAACCTCATCAGAGGACAGTGAAGGTCTTCCAGGAGTGAACGTTGTTGTAAAAGGTACGTCGGTCGGTACAGTTACTGATGTCGAAGGCAATTACAAACTTGAAGTACCTGATGAAAATACAATATTGGTAATTAGTTCAGTTGGTTACGTTCAGGAAGAAATTGTTGTTGGTAACCAGTCGGTTATAAATATGTCTATGGTACCAGATATAACTGCTTTAGAAGAGATAGTTGTTGTTGGTTATGGAACACAGAAAAAAGTAAATCTAACCGGTGCTGTAGATGTTATTTCAGGCGATGTAGTTGCAAACAGGCCAGCTGCAAATGTATCGTTACTTTTACAGGGAGCTTCTCCAAACCTGAATATTTCATTGAGTAGAAATGGAGGAGAGCCGGGGGCTGATCAGAATTGGCAAATCAGGGGAGCAGGATCACTTGCAGGTAATTCTAAACCTCTTATTTTAGTTGATGGAGTAGAAATGGATCCCAATTTATTAGATCCTGAATCTATTGAAAGTGTTTCTATTTTAAAAGATGCATCTGCTTCAGCAGTTTATGGCTCACGTGCTGCCTTTGGAGTTGTTTTGATAACAACAAAACAAGGAAAGAAAAACCAGCCTCTTCAAGTACAATATTCCAACAATATATCCATCACTCAACCTATATATGTCCCTTCTATGGTAGATTCATATACCATGGCTATAGCATTTAATCAGGCAAGGTCAAATGCTGGATTAGGGCCTAAATTTCCCGATGAGCAGGTTGATAGAATCAAAGGTTATATTGATGGAACATATCCTAATGAATATGATTATGACAACCCACCTAATAGTATATGGAGAGGAAGGCATATGGGAAATGCAAACAATGATTGGCTTCGAAAATTTTACAAGCCTTCTGTAATTTATCAAAAACATAATGTCAATTTAAGTGGCGGTACTGAGAAATCACAATATTATTTTAATGCCGGATATTTTGACCAACCTGCTTCATATAGCTGGGGTGGTGGCGGATTCAAAAGGTATAATATTGTAACAAATTTTACATCAGACGTTACCGATTGGCTCAGTTTTAATTTCGGTATGAAATATGCGAGGAGTGAAACGGATAATCCTATAGGAGGAGTAGGCCGAGACAGGACGTGGTTATGGGGATCGATATTAAATACTTGGCCTACTGCACCAGAGTTCAACGAAGATGGCTCCTATGCTAACCCTGCTCAGATGGCTATGATGACTGGAGGAAGGGTTATAGAAGAAAACCATGATTTATGGACGAACATTGGGTTTGAATTAGAGCCTGTAAAAGGTTGGAAAACAAACGTTAAATACAGGTATAATAACAGATGGGGTTCCGAAGATCAAAACCCGATACCGGTTATAGTGACAGTGCCTAGCGGTAATGATGGAAACATTGGCTCGCGAGACTCCGGATTTAGAACAACTTTAAATCAAGGCCAATATTCACTTTTTAGTGCTTATTCATCGTATGAAAAAGAGGCAGGCAAGCACTTTTTTAAAGCCCTTGTTGGTTATGAGCAAGAGGAGAATTTAAATAGAGATTTAACAGGTTTCAGACAGGATTTAATAACGACAAACATCCCTTCTATAAGCACAGCAGTGGGCAGCAATATTACACTTGATGATAATATGAGTCATTGGGCTACACAGGGAGTATTTGGTCGGTTAAATTATAATTATGCTGGAAAATATTTAGTAGAAGTTAGTGCGCGTAATGATGGTTCATCCAGATTTAAAGAAGGATCAAGATGGGGATTTTTTCCATCGGTTTCTGCCGGATATAACATAGCGCAAGAAAATTTCTGGTCTTCCATTGAACCTATTGTCAATACGCTAAAAATCAGAGGTTCATACGGCTCATTAGGTAACCAAAGGTTCAGTGATGATTTAGACAACCTGAATTCTTTATATGTTTCCTTGCCAACAATACCTATTGCTTTTCGCGAAACGAAAAATGCGTTTGAGCAAGGGTATCTTGTAGATAATGGGATACCTTTATATGCAGAGGCTGCAAATCTAGTTACCAGCAATTTAACATGGGAAACAATAACTACTTTAAATATAGGTATTGATGCAACATTTCTGAAAAACCGTTTAGGGTTGACTGCTGACTGGTACGACAGGGTAACTTCCGATATGCTTGGACCTGCTGAGATTCTCCCATCTGTTTTGGGTGCTGATATTCCAGAGAGTAATAATGCTAAATTATCGACAAAAGGTATTGAAGTATCATTATCATGGAAGGACAGAATTTCATCCGACCTTTCTTATAATGCAAGAGTTAGTTTTGGAGATAACCAGACTACCATCTTAGAATACAAAAATGAAGATGGCTTTGTCGACGACTGGTACGTAGGTAAAAAAATGGGAGAAATATGGGGACTCACAACTGATGGAATAATACAGACACAAGAAGAAGCTGATGCCATGGCAGATCAATCTCTGTATTTTCCTACCTGGGGACCTGGCGATATAAAATATAAAGATCTTAATGGTGATGGTGTAATTGATGAGGGAAATCGAACACTGGACGACCGTGGTGATTTAACTGTGATAGGAAACGCTACCGTTCGATTTAACTATAATTTTTCACTAGGGGTTCAATGGAAAAATTTTGATTTCAATATGTTCTGGCAAGGAATTGGTAGACGTAACCTGATGCCAGATGAATCTTCAGAGTTATATTATGGATTAATTGAACATCCGAATAGTTCAATATTACTTAAAGATGGACCTGGATTAGACTACTGGAGGCCTGCTGATGAAACGAATATATTAGGTCCTAATACTGATTCGTTTTTGCCGAAGCCCTATTTTACCACAGAAACGTGGAAAAATCGTCAGTATCAAACCAGGTATCTTATGAATGCAGCTTATTTGCGATTGAAGAATCTTCAGATAGGTTATACAATTCCTAAAAGTATTTCTCAAAAGATATTTATTCAAAATGCAAGAATTTATTTTTCAGGAGAAAATCTCTTAACAATTACGGGAATGGCAAAACTATTCGAACCTGAAACACTTACATCTTTGGATCCTAATAGGCCTTGGGATTTGGGTCAGATATATCCAATTTCGCGAGCGTTTTCATTTGGTCTGAACGTTACATTTTAACAAGGATTTAAAAATTAGTAATTATGAAAAAAATAAAAATAATTATTTGTTCAATTGCATTGATTGTAATATCTAATGCATGTCAGGATGATTTTTTGGATAGAGTTCCTTTGGATGAGGTAACAGAAGCTGCCTTTTTCAAAACGCCAAATGATTTAAAACTTTATATGAACCAGTATTACAGCAGGAAGGTTTTTTCCTTATTAGATAGAAATAAACGAAGTGATTTAGACGCTGACACGAACATGCAGGAGGATTTCATTAATACTCGATTCGTAGGTTCACGGACAGTTGCTAATGATGATCGTAATTTTCAGTACAAATCAATAAGGAGCGTAAATTATTTCTTTGACAGGTACAAAGGAGTTGATGCCGATTTCGAAGAGTATAAACAGTTTTTAGGAGAGGCACATTTCTTTAGGGCTAGATTTTATTTTGGACAAATGAGAACTTTTGGAGATATTCCTTGGTTTACAACGGCTCTTGAGACAGATTCACCTGAACTGTTTGACCCCAGAACTCCACGTAATATTGTAGCTGATAATATTATTGCAGATTTAGATAGTGCTGCTCTATATTTAACAGAGGATAGAAACGATGGAGCTTCACGAATTAATAAATGGGTTGCCCTCTTACTTCAATCTCGAGTAGCACTTTATGAAGGAGCATGGGAAAAGTATCATGCTGATGGCCCGTTCGCTGTTAGTGGAGCAGATCCTGATAAATACTTCAATAAGGTCGTTGAAGCTACTACAGAAATCATGGCGGGGTCAGGCGCTGACATCTATTCAACTGGTTCCCCATCAACGGATTATACCGATTTTTTCGGAATGCAGGATTATTCATCTATAAGTGAAGTATTGTTTTGGACTAAAATGTCTGCTGAATTCAACATTTTTGCTGGAGGTAAGCTTGATCGTTTATCAACCCCAGATGGTTATGGAACGACGAAGTCATTGGCTGATTCATACTTATGCAATGATGGTCTGCCAACAGCACTAAGCCCTCTTTACCAAGGAAACAATTCGATAATAGATGAAAGTACGAATCGTGACCCCAGATTTTATCAAACTATTTTTACCCCCGATGTTTCGTGGAGAATTAATGAAGATGCTGATACTATTTTTTGGAAAAAATATTATGAGGAAACATTGTTTAATAATTTGACAAATTCTCCTCCAACAGGTTATCATCGGCGTAAGGATTACAATGCTCATGATGAGTTTCAAAGCGAAAATTTTGAACTAACTCCATCTATTCAATATAGGTATGCAGAGGTTTTGCTAAATTTTGCTGAAGCCAAAGCAGAGTTGGGTACTATCAGTCAGGCAGATATTGATATGTCTATCAAGAAACTCAGAGACAGGGTAGGTATGCCAAATTTAATTATTGGCAGTATTGCAACTGATCCAAATTGGACTTTTCCTACTTTATCGCCATTAATAAATGAAATCAGGCGTGAGCGGAAAATTGAACTTGCTCTCGAAGGTTTACGTTGGGATGATATTGCCAGGTGGGCTGCTGCCGATGAACTGATTGTTGGTAAGAGACCTTTAGGAGCATTTGCTGCTCAGTATGCTATTGCACCTCTTTATCCAGTCGATGATGATGGATTTCTAGACCCATTTCAGAATGCAATACCAGGTGGTTATGGTTTTGTGCTTGGTCGGGATTATCTAACTCCTGTATCGTTAAGACAAATTGAAATAAATCCTAATCTGACTCAGAATCCGGGTTGGTAGGTAGTAGTATTTTTTTACATGAGCCACTCCGTTATATGAGTGGCTCATGTATTTTTAAGGTAAAATGTTTCTCTTCAGTTATTTCTCTCCAAAGCATATCTTTTAAAATTGAGGTTTTTAAACTAATCAATAGTTTAATCCGCTTATAAATAATGCGAGTTGAAGTGGATGAAAGGTTGAGGAAAGTTACACTCACAAGTTTCAAAAGGTATACGGTAAACCACCCTATCCACAATGCCATCAAAGCTCAACGTTTCCCTTTGTTTCCGGTTTGTCCTCCAGAAGGTTTTCTGGAACGTATCCTTAAATTGATATTTTTCTTCGTTAGACCGTCACTGGAAGGTGGCTTGCTACTGTTATGACTGTCCGTTTTTAGTTGGGATTTTAAAGAAGCTATTTCCTCTTTAAGCTCTGCAACTAAAATAACTAAAGCAATTAAATTAGCTCGCATGAATGGTATATCTGTCTTCTGTTCCAAAAATCATGCGCCTTTGGAATCTTAATATCAGCAATATTATTCATGTTTCTCATTAGCTGAGTAGGAACAATTTTTTTACTGTTCAAGTGAAAAAAAAGAAGAAGGTTGTAAAATTTTATATTGTTTTTTTTACAACAATACTGTGATAGATGGTGTGCAATAAATCAATGCATTGCATATTGAGCATGAATAATAGGGGTTAGTACTGAAAAAAATATCAAAGCTGATTAATTTCTTGCCACATAATAAACGGATATTACTGATACGGTACTCCCATCAATTATAAAATGAGATGTCAATAAATAAGATTATAAAAAAAATTAGCATCGTAATAACTGTGATTTTACTGGCTATTGTCCTATTCTTTTTCTGGGCATCATCAGAAAATTATACTAAACAGTATTATAGTAAACTGATAAAAAAGGACTACCCGGTTTCGATGAATAAAGATTCTGTTTATAGCATCATTACCTACAACATTGGGTATTTGAGTGGTATGACAAACAACCTGCCTGTCCCTAAACCCAAGGGGCTTTTTGAAAAAAACCTAAGTACAGTTTACCAAGAGTTTGGCAAGGTTGACGCCGACATGATCTGTTTCCAAGAAATTGACTATCATTCAAAAAGATCTTATTATGTCAATCAGCAAGAAGTGCTTCAAAACCCAGGGTACAACTACGTTTATCAAGCTGTCAATTGGGATAAGAAGTATGTGCCGTTTCCTTACTTTCCTTTATCGGTACAATTTGGTGAAATTCTTTCCGGTCAATCTATATTAAGCAAATACCCTATTCAGGATCCAGAGCGCATTGTACTGAATCGCGTTAAGAACAATCCATTTTACTACGATGCTTTTTATTTAGATAGATTGGCTCAAGTTTGCAAGTTTGCAATTGACGGAAAAATTGTGGTGATTGTCAATGTTCATTTAGAGGCCTTTGATGAGGAAACCAGAACCAATCATGCCAATACAGTAGCAGACCTCTACAATAAGTACAAAGATGATTATCCTGTGCTGCTGGTCGGCGATTTCAACAGCGATGTGGCGTTTGAAAATGCAGCCATTAAAACTATTTTTCGTTTAGAAGGCATAAAATCAGCTGTAGATCTAAATCAAAAAACATTCCCGTCAGCATCTCCAACACACCGAATAGACTATATTTTTTATAATGAAGGTTTTATTGAATTGGTAAGTGCTAAAATTCTGACCTCCGTGGGCGAAGCTTCAGATCATTTGCCGTTGATGATGAAATTTAGCTTGAAGTGATGGCTAAGCGTCTTCAAATAACAATTTTACATTTATATGTAAAATTCCAGCCTTTAGCATGTGTCTCCATGAGCCAGGGTAGAAGTAGGTTGGTTTATCCGCATGTAGCGATGGGTTCTTTTTTTAAAATAATAATTTTATTAGATTGATGAAAAATACTATAGAGGCAAATTCAATAACAAAAAGCGCTACTTTACAGACAATTTTCAATAGCTAATTTCCGTTAAGCACCCATTAATTTGCAAAGAAAAAATATCATCATTATCCTTTTAATCTCACTATGGTCAATATTGCAATTCATTGCAAGTGAGCATTTCGATATGAGAATTTCTATTGATTCAGACTTATATATTTCTGGTGCCAATGATATGATAAATGGAGAATTTCCAACAGGAAGAGAAATCCTATATTTTTCCTACATGTTCATACTGGCTATACTTTCCCTTCTGAATGTAGGGTATGAAAATGTTATCTACATACACTTCTTAACAGCAATAATTGCTATATATAGCACATATCAATTAGCAATTAGATTAACCAATGATAATATCACAGCAGTTTTTGCACCACTTCTTTATATACTTTGGATCAAATTTCAGCAATGGAACTTGATATTATACACCGATGCCATTTTCTCTCATATGGTCATCATTTCTATCTATGCTTTGGTGAGATTCAGAAATATCAAAGAGCTGGTATTTGTAATACTATTGATTTTATTCACCAGCTTTTTAAGGCCAACAGGCTTGGGACTATTATTTGCTGTACTGATTTATTTTGTGAATAAACTTATACGAAATAAGAAATTTAAGTTATACCCAAAACTGATAACACTGGCTCTTTTAACATCATTTTTTGCTTGGCTACTTAATTCAGTTTTAAATAATTTCATAGCCTCATTTATTGAGAGCTATAAAATAGCGGAAATTATTTATCCAAAGATAAATTTAATTGTCGCTGTACCAGAAATTTTATACATACCAGATATAGATCATCAACCCCTCACCAGACTTTTTTTTATTTATCATCAAAAACCCAATCTACTTTATCAAGATTTCAACCGTTAAAGGACTTCTTTTCTTAGGACATATAAAACCATATTATTCTATTGTGCACAATTTTATAATTGCTGGATTCCTTTATCCTGTTTACATTTTAGCAATAAAAGGATATTTATCTATGAAGAAAGGCAGCCTCAAATTGTTGATGTCATCGTTTTTTGTTTTTCAATTGCTTACTATTTGTCTGACATCTGAAAATTGGGATGGTAGATTTCTTTTGCCAATTCTTCCGTTGATATTTATTTTTTCTTCAATTGGACTATCCAGGTATTTCAATAAAAACTCTGTAGTAAAAACTAATAATCCTTAGGCTAAAAGTGTTACATACAAGTCTAACTTGAATTGTGCTTAGTCTATGGTCTTGATTGTATGTTTGGGACACTTCTTTAAAATTTTGATTTATTATAAACGAAGCCTTTATTGACTTTGTAGAGGCAGAAATTCTGACTGCATTGAGCAATGTATTATTTGAGAATTGTAATAGTTAACACCCCTTTGGATATTGTGATAAATACTGCCTGAGATATTTATTTTGTGTTTGATTTATCATCTATATATTGGCAGTTGAAATAAACCGATGTCGATTAGTTTTTATAAAAATGGAACTATAATTAACTGATTAAATTAACAATTATTAACCCGACGATCATTGAATATGATACATTTAATTTTCGCAGAATTAAATCCCCCCTCCACGCTGTCGCTGAAACTTTAGCCTGAGTTCATCTGCGCACCCAATTATTTTTCCCATTATATTTTCATTTGAGCCTCAAAAATTATAGCATAAATCCATTACATTTTGAGTATTTTTACAAACATGGAAGACAATGCGTGGATTTGGATACTGCGGTTTTTTGGTCGGTTGCACACTTTAGTTATACATTTTCCTATAGGATTATTGGTGATTGCAGTCTTTTTGGAAGGACTCACAATCGGGGGAAAGCGGAAAGGATTACGTGATGGCATCAATTGGATGGTCTTCCTTGGAGCTTTGTTTGCCATTTTGGCAACAGTTCTAGGATGGCTTCTTAGCACTTTTGATGATTACTCTGGGGCTTTAGTTCAGACGCATCAAAATATGGGTATTGCTACTGCTACGCTGGCTGTGATCACAGCTCTGGTATTGCAAATGACCCTGAAGAGAAAGCTTTCCAACTATTTCGGATATAGATTCGCACTGGTAATTACAGTGATATCACTAACGATTACCGGGCATATGGGGGCGACCCTCACACACGGTGAGGGTTTTCTTACTGATGTACTTCCCGGAAATAAGGACAGTTACGACAATGAAAATACCACGGTGTTGTTGGCAGAGCTAAACAAGTCAGACTCATTATCAGAATCTCAGCAAGATAAACTCAATTTAGAAGTCCGGGCTATTTTTGCACACAATTGCTATCAATGCCATAGTGAGAACAAACAAAAAGGGGAATTGGTACTCGAAAACAAACGTGGAGTTTATCAAGGTGGGAAATCCGGGGAGGTAATTGTAGCTGGTATTCCTGGGGAAAGTGAGCTATACAGAAGGATTAGTCTTTCTCCCAACCATGATGAAGTTATGCCCAAAAAAGGGAAGGTGTTAAAGGATAACGAGATTGACCTGATCCGGTTATGGATTAAAAATGGAGCTCAATGGGCTGACGGGGCATTTAACGTTTTTCCGGAAGCACAGCTGGCATTGATCAAACCTGAATTGCCGGAGGCAGGTATTGACAAGCTTCCTGTGGACAAGCTGATACATGCTTATTTTGAGAAGAACGGAATTGAATGGCCGGAATTAGTTAATGATCATACATTTATCCGACGTGCATATTTAGATATAACCGGCCTTTTACCGGAGCCAAATAAAATAACAGCATTCGTAAATGACCAAAATACCGATAAGAGAGCCAGGCTCATTGATGACTTATTGACTGACCGGCATAATTACACACAGCATTGGTTGAGCTTTTGGAATGATCTTTTGCGAAATGACTATTCCGGTACTGGGTTTATTACAGGAGGCAGGAAACAAATTACGGATTGGCTTTACAAATCACTTCTGGAAAACAAACCTTACAATTTGATGGTAAAGGAATTGGTAAATCCAACGAAAGAATCTGAAGGCTTTATAAAAGGTATAAAATGGCGCGGTGTTGTAAATGCAAGCCAGAGTACAGAAATGCAAGCCGCTCAAAATATTGGTCAATCGCTTATGGGTATTAACCTGAAATGCGCCTCTTGCCATAACAGCTTTGTAAGCAATCTCACGCTGGATGATGCTTACGGTCTGGCTGCCGTTTTTGCAGATTCAACCCTGGAATTGAATCGTTGCGACAAACCTTTAGGCAAAATGGCCAAAGTAAATTTCCTGTATCCAGAGTTGGGTTCGATAGAAGCCGAAACGGTTAAAGAACGTTTGATATTGCTTTCGGAGGTTATGGTAAAACCAGAAAATGGCAGGTTGTACAGGACTATTACCAATCGAATATGGAAGCGATTATTGGGCAGAGGAATTGTAGAACCTGTAGATGAAATGGACAATTCGCCTTGGGATGACACATTGCTGGATTGGCTTGCCGCTGATTTTATTGAATCAGGCTGTGACCTTAAAAATCTGATTCGGGTAATTATGACTTCAAAAGCGTACCAGTTGCCAACAATAAATTATTCGAATATTGAAAAAATAAAGTCAAACAAATATGTATTTAATGGGCCCATTATCCGGCGTTTGACTGCTGAGCAGTTTTCTGATGCAGTAAGCCAGGTGATAGCGCCGGTGTACTATGCCGGCGCCTATGATCCGAGCGAAGAAGAATTGTCAATCAGCAGGATATGGCA
>VAPM010529128.1_pt1 | contig 26201 bp, 28 predicted proteins | sample 3395091 | NCBI WGS metagenome assembly VAPM01 (sample SAMN08290445, study PRJNA428436) | hydrothermal vent metagenome | isolation source: Deep-sea hydrothermal vent chimney 3 | place: Pacific Ocean: Juan De Fuca Ridge
AATTAAAAAAGGATAATAAAATTAAATATTAAAATATATAATAATTTGATATACAGATTATTGAATATGTAATTATTAATTTTATTTGAGGTATTAATTATTCAATTATTTATAACTCAAAGTGAATATTTTATAAAAAATAATGAGTTTTTAACAAAAACATTTGGTTAATAAGTTATTTGTATATACATTTGATGTCTATACAATAGTAGTATAGATAATTGTTGTCCCCCCGAAGTTGAATAAAAATGATAAAAAGGATGAGTTAAACCTACCTGATCATACAATTAATAATATATTAATTACAGGTAATTGGATGAATGAAAAATTTTCAGAACATCTAAAACAATATGCTTTATCAATTCAACAGTATCAAGTTTTACGTTCTTTGAGAGATTTAAATGGTGAACCAACAGACCTTTTAACATTACAAGTAGGTATGATTAGTAAGAATAGTAATACCACTAGATTAGTAGAAAAACTAAAATTAAAAGGATTAATATCTAGAATTCAAAATGAAGAGAATAGGAGGAAAGTAGCTATTAGAATTACAGATGATGGTTTAAATTTATTAGCAGAAATTGATACCCCCCAAAGCGTATTTGAAATAAGTACAGTATCAAATTTAAATATAAAAGAATTAAAAACTCTCAATACATTATTGAATAAAATTAGGAATAAATAAATCAACCCCAAACCCAAGTTCTTAATGCAACTATTTAAATAACCCCATAAATACTTGCATTTTGAACTTAAATTTAAAGTAAGAATTAAATGAAAAGTAAGAAAATTAAGTAAATCAACCTTAGAGGTAGTTTCTCTGGAATCACATACTTGAATAAGCAGTCCGAAAATGCTTTGAAAAAGTAAGATGGTTAGTAAGACCCTTGATGCTACCTCTTTATTAAAAAACAAAAAAGTAAATAAAAATAATTAATCAACCCTAAACAAAAGTCAAAACCCCAAAGATATGAGTATATTATTAAGTCCATTAATAATTATTTTTGCTGCTACGTTCTGTAGTAGTAAGTTTCAAAGTAAATGTAAAGCCCCATTACTTTTGAAGCGTTTAAGCATTCGTATTTTAAACAATACTAATTTTAAATTAAGTTTAGAATTGGTTAAAGCAATGAATGCAGTATTTAGCAGCCGTAATACAATCAAAAAATTAGCCTTCCCCACAACGGTGAATTTAATGATATAATTGCGGCTGTATTTTACAAGTTTATTTAAAAGTTTAACCCCAAAACCCCAACTAGCCATGAATTTATTTAAAATTAAATTATTCCTAATTTTTATTTTAGGTGTTATGTTAACTTCTTGTTCACCTGAAGATGATGGAATTTATTCTAATGAATTATCCTTAAAAACAGTAACCTATTCTCCATTAGAAAACGGAGTATTAGATCAAATTAACACTTATAGAAACTCAATAGGTGATCCTTCATTAATGAAATTAGATATTGTTTCTGCTGTAGCAAATACTCATACAGATTATATGGTAAATACTGGAAACGTTGATCACAGTGGATTTGAACAACGTCAGCAAGATTTAATGAATAACGCTAACGCAAAATCAGTAGGAGAAAATGTTGCTTATGGTTACAGAACTGCGGAAGAAGTAGTTAGTGCCTGGTTAAAAAGTGATTCTCACAGAGCTTTAATTGAAAATAAAGGCTATACCCATTTTGGAATATCAACTGAAAAAAATGAATTAGGTAGAGAGTACTACACTTTAATGTTTATTAAAAAATAATTTTTTTAAAACTATAATATGATTTTAACAGAAGAAATGCCAAAGACAAAAAAATTGAAAAACAATTTGAATTCAAAAATTTATATAAACACTTTAATTCCTTATTTTCAGTTTAAAAATAAATTAGGTAAAATTATAAAGCCTATAAATCGCTGTATTACAATGTAATATTAAAAAAACTGTCGTCCCTTTTTTAAATTTGAGCAGTTGCACAAACCTTATAATTAATAGTCGTTCCCACAATTATAGTAAGGTTTATGGCAACTGTTCTTTTTTTTACAAAAAAAAACAGCCGCAACTCATTGAAAAAACTGTCGTCCCCACGAAAATTTTTTATACTCAAATCATTACGACTGTAAAATTTAATTTTAAACTTATTCAAAGTTTAAAATCTAGTATGTTCTTGAACTAGGTTTTGTAAATTTAGTGGATAACATATTTATAAACAATTATTTTTTTATTTAATTTTAAAAGAAATCTAAATAAAAAATTAGTAATTTTCAGAATAACAGTAACAGCTAATAATTGTTTTATTAAAATATGGAAAATAAGGAGCAAAATAGATATTCATTTCCCATTAAAGTTGTAAAAAATCATATTGATAATTTAAATCACGTAAATAATATTCAATATATAAATTGGATTTTACAAGCAGCTGAAAATCACTGGAATTTTGTTACTAATAAAAATTTTTATGATACTTATGCGTGGGTGGTTTTACGTCATGAAATAGATTATTTAAAGTCGGCTAAATTAAATGATAAATTAATTGTAACAACTTGGATAAAAGAAAATTATGGAGTTAAATCTGAACGGATAGTTTATGTAAAACGAAATAATGAATTATTGGTTAAAGCTAAAACCATCTGGGTATTATTAAACAAAAAAACGATGCGACCAATTAGAATTCCAGAGGAAGTGACAGATTTGTTTTTTTAGGAAAAATTTTAATCTATTGTATAGTTTTGCTTTTTTCTTCAATATATTTTGATAAGTATTTGGTACTTTTTAAAGTGTGATATTGTAAAAGTTGACCTATAAAATTTTGTTTTCTATGAGCCTTTAAATTTTCTAATATTAACTCAATTTTGATTATTAATTTTTTTTCAAATTTGACTTTATTAAAGCAATTGTTAATAATTTCTTTTCCTTTTAATTGAAATTCAGTCCATTTTTCTTCGTGAGAATATAATTCAATTGCTTTTTCAGAGAACTTTATAGAATTATTTTCTATAAAACCATTCCATTTATAATTCCCTGTCATTCCTTCAGCACCCATTGATGTTGTTACATTTGGAGTTCCAAAAATCATAGAATCTATTAATTTTCCTTTTAAACCAGCTCCAAATAGAAGAGGAGCCAAACAAACTCTACTATTAGTATATACTTTTTCTTTATCATCTACCCAACCATTAATAATAAAACCTTCTTTTGTATTATGTAATTGTTTTATATTTTGATTTGCATATGCTCCGTAAACATGCAATTCTGCTTTGGGTAATTGTTTATGAACTAAAGGCCAAATTTCATTTTTTAAATAGATAACAGATTCATAATTAGGTTTGTGGTTAAAGTTTCCCATAGTAATAAAATGATGCCTTTCACTAAAAGAAGGAAAACTCTTTAATTTTTTTATCGAAATATTTGATTGTAGAAAGGGAATATAATGTAGCTGTTTAGTATCAATTTTAAATTCATTTTTTAATAATTTCATTTCTGATTTCGAAATAATTAAGCTTAAATCGGATCTGTAAATGCTGGCAATTTCACGTTTTGTAACATCATTAATCAAATTTATTTTTTCATTTTGTTTAACAGCTTGTTCACGAGCAGCACGTAAAAAATGTAAATCTTCTGTATCAAGTATTTTTATTGTATCTGGACAAATTTCGGTAATCCTCCAACCAAATTGTTCTTCAGTTATAAATTGATCAAACAAAACAAAATGAGGTTGTAAACTTGATATAAAACTATCAAAAGAAGGATTATTTAACTCAATTTGTTCTGTTTTAATTCCTAAGGATTTTAAATTAAAAGAATGAGAAGTTATTGGTTTAGCACAAGCGAACGTAATTTTATAATTATTTTTAGTAAATAAGTTTATAAGTTGTAGCATTCTAATGCCAGCAGCAGTAGTAGAAGGTTCAGGCCAATGCAAGCCAATAATTAGCATTTTTTTCATATTTCAAAAATACTATTTAAAACCATTAGTGTCCGATAAAACTTTTTAAAAGTGGGATTTCCTATTAGGATTTCCCACTTTATAGTTAATATTGTTTTGCACAAAAATATTGACTATAAACAAAAGTACACACTTTAGCGGAATACCAATAATTAAGCAGATTTTAAAATTTATATTCCCTTCAGAAATTACTCGGACAGCCAAAACCTACAATAGCGACAGGTATTATAAAAAGTTTAAAACCTACGATCATTTAGTAACGATGCTTTATGCTACAATGAGCGGAGTATCTTCCCTTAGAGAGCTTTCTTCAACAGTATTACTAGCTTGTGAAGGTCGCATTAGTCATTTAAACCTAAAACATTTTCCAAAACGCAGTACATTATCAGATGCTAATAAGAAAAGAAGTAGTGAAGTCTTTGGAGCTATCTATAGAAAACTATATAAATGCTATGCTTGCGTTTTATCGGACAGCAGTCCTCTAAACCCTCCTGTAAAGAACTTAAAATTGTAGATTCAACTACAATTAGCCTCTTTAGCGATATGCTAAAAAGTGTTGGACGTAACCCTATCAATGGTAAAAAGAAAGGCGGTATTAAAATGCACACCATGATTAATGAACTAGAGGATATTCCTTGCTTGATACGCTTTAGTAGTGCAGCAACACGCGATCATACCTTTTTAAAGGAGTTGAACTTAGAGAAAGATTCTTTTGTAGTTTTTGATAAAGCTTATAATGATTATTTACAATATTTAGAGTGGACTTTGAATGATATTTACTTTGTAACCCGACAAAAAGATAATGCGGTCTATAAAAGCATCAAAGAATTTGATCTATCAGATAAAACGAGTGATACTGTTCTAAAAGATGAGTTAATAGTTGTAGAAAAAGACAGCAAATCCATACAAATAAGGCGTGTTGCTTATTGGGATGCTGAGAAAAAAAAGGTCTATGGGTTCATCATCAATAACTTAAAGATAAGCCCTAATAAAGTAGCCGACATCTACAAACACAGATGGCAAATAGAGACTATGTTTAAAAGGCTCAAGCAGAATTTCCCATTAAAGTATTTTTTTGGAGATAACCAAAATGCAATAGAAATCCAAATATGGTCTGCATTGATTATTCAACTTATAAAGCTCGTTATACAACGAAAAGTAAAACGTAAATGGGCATACTCAAATATGGTGTCTGTAATGAGATTTCATCTAATGACTTACATTGATTTGTTTAAATTTCTTGAAAATCCCAATAAATAATGGATAGAATTAACAACAAAACCACCCGATGTTCAACTAAAATTATTCCAATAGACACCTTGCTATTGCTGAAATTGAAAAAACAAACCAATTTATTGACACTAACCAGTTGTTTTAAGATAATTCGTGTTTTAGTCGGACACTAATGATTTAAAAACAAAAAAAGCCTGAAAATATATTATTAACCCATTCTTTTTCTTTTAACAAATTTAGATGTTTTTATCAGTTTGCTAATCTAAAGGAACTGACGAAATTTTATCAAAATGCACAATGGGTAAGAATACTGTTTTAACAAAAAGAGCTTTACATTGCTGCAAAGCTCTTTTAAAAACTAACTAATTCAAATTATTAACTTCTTCTTTTTCTTGTATTTATAGTTTTACTACGGTTTCTTTTTAATGGTTTTTTAATAGTTGTTCTACTTATTCCTTTTCGTTCACTAAATTTAACATTGTTTCGTTTTAAATTTGTTCTTCTTCTATTAATTACTGCATTAGGTTTTTTATAAGCAGTGCGTTTTTTAATTACCGTATTATTATACTTTCTAACAGGTGTTTTATGAGTATTGGTAACCGTTCGTCTAGTTATATTTTCATGGTTTGTTCGTTTAACAGTGGTATTTCTTCTAATACTATTTGAAGAGTTACTTCTTATATTTCTCCTGTTATACTCATTATAATTTCTATTATTATGAGTTGCTATTCGTTCATTTTTTCGTTTCGGAATTCTATTGGTTTGAAATCTTTTTCGAGTGGTATAGGTGTTTCTTTTATACCTATTTGAACGATTATTTCTGTTATAATAACTGTGATTATTGTTATAATAATTTTTGTGATAAGCATATCTTGTTGGTCTATAATAATGTCTGTAAGGTTTGTAGCTTACAATTCTAAAATCAAATATAGGTCTTACAAAATAGTTGTAATATGGGTGATATGCATAATGTCTGTTATATCTGTTTACATATCCAGAATAATAAGAATAATATCCATAGTTATTGTAAAATATGCGTAAACCACCTAATTGAACTAATCTTCCACCATTATATCTAATGTTTACATTCCCAATTTGCGTAACTCTACCATAATAGTCATAATAAATGGGAATATTTTCTACTTGAACTACAGCTCCATAATCATCATATTGAACATAAGCGTCATAATTATAACCAGAATTAAAACTGATATTTACATTCTTACTGCTATAGCCAATATTAATACCACTATTTCGTTGATTTAAATAGAAATCAAATTCCCCATTTTGAAAAATAGCAAAAGTTATTCCTCGTTCTACAAACGTAAATTTATTACCATTTTCATTATAATATCTGTACTCCGTTCCGTTAGTAGCTGCTTTAATGCTAAAGCTCGTTATTAAAAACGCTACTATTAAAAATAATTTACTTTTCATAATTCAAGGTTTTAAGGTTACTACTATTGTTTGGTAAGTAGTTTCTGATTAGTGAATTACAAACCCCGTGCCAAAAAATAAAATTAATTTTAATGTATTGATAATCAGTATTTAAATAATAATAATATTTAAAATTATCATTTAAATAGGATTTAAAAAAGGGTTTTACATATTTTTGTATAACCATTTAAAAACATCGCTATTTATTTTATAAACGTAATATTACCCATTCCTCTTCAAAAGTTATTTACTTATAAAATAACAGAAGCAGAAGCAAAATTTCTAAAAAAAGGAATGCGTGTTGCTGTGGAATTTGGTAAATCTAAAATATATACCGCATTAGTATTTTCTATTCATAAAGAAGCTCCTGTTGGGTATGAAGCTAAAGATATTTATCAGATATTAGATGAAAAACCTCTGGTAAATGAAATCCAGTTACAACATTGGGAGTGGATTGCCAAGTATTATATATGTTCCTTGGGTGAAGTATTTAGAAGTGCTTTGCCTTCAGCATTTTTGTTAGAAAGTGAAACCACAATTTTATTAAATACTTCTTTTAAAAATGAAGATACTCTTTCTGAAGATGAATTCTTAATTTTTGAGGCTTTACAATTTCAATCGCAACTTTCTGTAAATCAAATCATGGAAATTTTAGGGAAGAAAACAGTTTTTCCTATTATAAAAGATTTAATTGAAAAAGAAGTGATTGTAGTAAAAGAACATATTTATGAACAATACAAACCTAAATTAGTAAAATATATTCAATTCACTCAAAAGTGGAATGATTCAGAAAAACTATCAGAATTATTAGAAATGCTTTCAAGAGCAAAAAAACAACGTGAAATCATTTTAGCATATTTTCAATTAAAAGCTACAAAAAATGAAATAAAAGTGGTTGAATTACAAGAAGGTTTTGGTGCATCTTCTGCAGGATTAAAATCATTGGTGGATAAAGGAATTTTAGAATACTATTATATTCAAACCGATAGAATACATTTTGATGGAAAATCACAAGAAATAAAAAAATTAACAGCCTCTCAAACTACAGCTTTTAAAGCGATTAAATCGAACTTTAAAACTAAACAAACTATATTATTGAAAGGAATTACAAGTAGTGGAAAAACAGAGATATATGTTAAGTTAATTAAAGAATTACTTCAAAATAAAAAACAAGTACTTTACTTGTTGCCAGAAATAGCATTAACAACTCAATTAATAGAACGATTGCAATTTTATTTCGGTGAATATTTATCTGTTTTTCATTCCAAATATTCAATGAATGAAAGGGTAGAAGTATGGAATAATGTTCTTGAAAAAAAACAAAAAGCACAGCTAATATTGGGAGCTCGTTCTTCACTTTTTTTACCATATTCAAATTTAGGTCTCATTATAGTAGATGAAGAACATGAACCTTCTTTTAAACAATTTGATCCTGCACCTCGTTACCATGCACGTGATGCAGCAATTGTATTAGCAAGTAGGCATCAAGCTAAAGTTTTATTAGGTTCGGCCACGCCAAGTATTGAAACTTTTTATAATGCAACTCAAGGTAAATATGGACTTGTAGAACTTAATGAACGTTTTGGTAAAGTATTATTACCTGAAATTTTTTTGGTAGATATTAAAGAAAAACATCGTAAGAAAAGAATGAAAGGACATTTCTCCGATGATTTAATTTTACAAATTGAAGAAGCATTGAAAAATAAAGAACAAATTATACTTTTTCAAAACAGAAGAGGATTTGCTCCAATAGTAGAATGTGAAACTTGTGGAGAATCTCCTCAGTGTCCAAATTGTGACGTTAGTTTAACGTATCATAGTCTTAAAAACGAATTACGTTGTCATTATTGTGGTTATAAACAAGCAATGCCGCACAATTGTTTTGCGTGTGGCAGTGAAAAACTAAATACTAAAGGCTTTGGTACTGAACAAGTTGAACAGGAATTACAACAACTTTTTGAAAACGCCAACATTGGTAGAATGGATTTAGATACCACACGTGGTAAATATGGTTATCAAAAAATATTAGGAAAATTTAAAAATCATGAAATTGATATTTTGGTTGGTACACAAATGTTATCCAAAGGATTAGATTTTGAAAATGTTTCTTTAGTGGGAATTATGAATGCCGATGCCATGTTAAATTTTCCAGATTTTAGAGCTCATGAACGTAGTTACCAATTAATGGTTCAAGTGGCAGGTAGGGCAGGACGAGCCAAAAAAAGAGGAAAAGTTATTATTCAAACCTTTAATCCATATCATCAAATATTGCAACAAGTTTCAACACATTCCTTTGAAGAAATGTATAAAGAACAATTAAATGAGCGTTGGCAATATAGATATCCACCTTATTATAGAACCATAAAAGTAACCGTTAAGCATAAAAATTATACTACTTTAGATGAAGGAGCTCAATGGTTGGGAAAATCATTCAATAATATTTTTAAAGAAAATGCATTAGGCCCAGCAATACCATCAATTTCAAAAATTAGAAATTTATACATTCAACAATTTATCATTAAAATTCCACCAAAACAATCTATTGCCAAAACCAAAGATGCTATTTCAAAAGTTAAAAACACATTTCAAGCTATTAGAAATTTTCGTCCTATTAAATTTATAATAGATGTAGATAATTATTAATCCGTTGTGTGTGACTAGTTTATGATAATATTTTTTTGTCATTACGAGAAGTATAGCGACGTGGTAATCTGTAACTTTTGTCTCGTCATTACGAATGATTTTGATTAGAAAATATTATCGAGAACGAGAAAAATTTCATTAAAAATAATTCTCGATACATTTTTTTTCGTTTTTCTACACAAAAAATACTCGAATTGACGTTCTTAATAATTATACCTAACGAGTAGTTATTTACAACAAAACTTAAATTTAAAAATGCTAAAAACTTTAATAATAGCTATTGGTTAGTAATATTAATAATTGTATATTTGCACGCTTAAAAGTAAAACTTAAAATTATTAATTATGAATCATTACGAAACTGTTTTCATTTTGAATCCCGTTTTATCTGATACTCAGGTAAAGGAAACAGTAAAGAAGTTTGAAGACTATCTTGTTTCTAAAGGTGCCGAAGTGGTTTACAAAGAAGATTGGGGCTTAAAAAAATTAGCCTACACAATCCAAAACAAAAAAAGTGGATTTTACCACTTATTTGAATTTAAAGCTGATGGAACTGCAATTGCACCATTTGAACTAGAATTTAGAAGAGACGATAGCGTTATGCGTTATTTAACTGTTAAGTTGGATAAACATGCTGCTGCTTGGGCTGAAGTTAGAAAAGAAAGATATAAATCTGTAAAAAAATAAGCCATGGCAAACATTGAACAACAATCAAAAGGAGGTAAACAAGGCGAAGTTCGTTACTTAACTCCATTAGATATCGACACTAAAAAAGTAAAAAAATACTGTCGATTCAAAAAAAATGGCATTAAATATATTGATTATAAAGATGCTAAATTTTTATTGTATTTAGTAAATGAACAAGGTAAAATTTTACCTCGTCGTTTAACTGGAACATCTTTAAAATACCAACGCAAAGTTTCAGTAGCCATTAAAAGAGCACGTCATTTGGCATTAATGCCTTATGTAGGAGATTTGTTAAAATAAAAGAGGAACAATTATGGAAATTATATTAAAACAAGATGTTGAAGCTGTAGGCTTTAAAGATGATATTGTTACTGTTAAAAATGGTTACGGACGTAATTATTTAATTCCTCAAGGATTTGCAGTATTAGCTACTACATCTGCTAAAAAAGTATTAGCAGAAACTTTAAAACAACGTGCTTTTAAAGAAGAAAAGTTAATAAAAGACGCTACTAAAATTGCTAATGCAATCAAAGAATTAGAAATTAAAATTACTGCTAAAACTGGTGATGGATCTAAATTATTTGGTTCTATAAGTAATGCTAATGTAGCTGAAGAATTGGCTAAAGCAGGACAAGAAGTTGATAAAAAATTCATTAAAGTTGAAGGTGGAACTGTTAAAAGAATTGGAAAATACAACACAACAATAAGATTACACCGTGAAGTAATTGTTGAATTGCCAATTGAAATTATTGCAGAAGCTAAATAATAGCTTTCAATTTTAAAAATATAAAAACTCACTTATTTGATAAGTGAGTTTTTTTTTGCAACAATTATTGTTGTGAAATCCTAAAACCATCCTTAAATTTACCAAACATTTATCAAAACCTTATAAAATGAAAAAAATATTAATATTGGCAATCCTAGCGATTACTATTTTATCGTGTACACAAAATAAAAAAAAGACCTCCATGCAAAATGACATCAGTAATAATCCATTTTTAAAAGAAAGTGTATTACCATATTATGCACCAGACTTTACTAAAATAAAAAATAAGGATTTTAAACCTGCTTTGTTAGAAGCGATGAAACAACAATCAACAGCAATCCATAAAATTGTTAAAAATTCTGAAAAACCTACTTTTGAAAATACGATTCTAGCTTTAGAAAAAAGTAGAGCAATGTTAGACCGAGTTGGAAATGTCTTTAACGCTTTAACAGGAGCAAACACAAATGACACTTTAAAAAAAGTACAAACTGAAATTTCACCTTTAGAAGCAAAACATTTTGATGAAATATATTTAAACAACCAATTATTTTCAAAAGTTAAAACTATTTATGATAATCGTGAAAATTTAAAATTAGATGCTGAATCTTCAAAATTAGTAGATTATTATTACAAAAAATTTATTGCTGCAGGTGCAAATTTATCTGATGAAGATAAAGTAAAACTTAAAGGCATAAATGAAAAATTAGCCTCATTAAGTACAAAATTTAATCAAACATTATTAGAAGCTGATGCAGCTGCGACCATTGAAATTCATGATGTTAAAAAATTAGCGGGAATGTCAAAATCGCAAATCGCAAATATTAAAGACAAAACAAAAGAAAATACTTGGTTGCTGACTATTACAAACACTACGCAGCAATCGCAATTACAATATTTGAAAGATAGAGTTATTAGAAAACAATTATTTGAAGCTGGTTGGAATAGAACTAATGGCGGAAAATACAATACAAAAGGTATTGTAACAAAAATGGTTGAATTAAGAGCTCAAAAAGCAAAATTACTTGGTTTTAAAAACTTTGCATCTTGGAGATTGCAAAACACCATGGCTAAAAATCCACAAGCAGTTTTAGATTTATTTGCAAAGCTTGTTCCTGCCTCTATATCAAAAGCGAAAAGAGAAGCTGCTGAGATTCAAAAAATGATTAAAAAAGAAGGTAAAACTTTTAAATTAGAACCTTGGGATTGGAACTTTTATGCAGAAAAAGTGCGTAAAGCAAAATATAATTTAGATGAAAATGAAGTAAAACCTTACTTTGAGTTACACAATGTTTTAGAAAAAGGAGTCTTTTTTGCTGCAAATAAGTTATATGGAATTACCTTTAAAAAACGAACAGATATTCCTACTTACCAAAAAGATGTAATGACTTATGAATTGTTTGATAAAGATGGTTCTAAATTAGGACTGTTTTATGCAGATTATTATGCTCGCCCTTCTAAAAGTGGTGGAGCTTGGATGGATAATTTTGTAACACAATCAACTTTATATAACAAAAAACCAGTAATTTATAATGTTTTAAATATTGCTAAACCTGCTAAAGGAGAACCAACTTTATTAACTTTTGATGAAGTAACAACTATGTTCCATGAATTTGGGCATGCATTACACGGTTTTTTTGCTAGTCAGCATTATCCAAGTTTGTCGGGAACTGCCGTATCCAGAGATTTTGTAGAGTTTCCATCTCAATTTAATGAGCATTGGGCGTTATATCCTGAAGTTCTTAAAAATTATGCACTTAATTATAAGGATGGAAGTAAAATTCCTCAAGAATTAATTACTAAAATTAAAAATGCAAGTACATTTAATCAAGGATATAGTTTAACCGAAGTTTTAGCAGCTTCTAATTTAGATATGCTTTGGCATACTATTTCGGCAGATAAAAAAATTACAGATGTAAATCAGTTTGAAAATGATGCTTTAAAATCAGTTCATTTATTAATAAAAGAAGTTCCTACTAGATACCGTTCCACTTATTTTGCACATATTTTTAGCGGAGGATATGCTGCAGGATATTATTCTTATTTATGGACAGAAGTTTTAAGTGATGATACTTTTCAATATTTTACAGAACATGGAGGTTTAACCAGAGAAAACGGGCAACGTTTTAGAGACATGGTACTATCTCGTGGAAATACTTTAGAGTTAGAAAAAATGTATGAAGACTTTAGAGGAGCTGCTCCTAAAATTGAACCCATGATAAAAGATAGAGGGCTAAATTAAGTTACTAAAATTCAATAAGTTTATACCTAAAAGTTTTTAACACTATTTCGTTAATAACCTAACTAAAAGCTCACCTAAACGGTGAGCTTTTTTACTATATTTGTTTCGAATAAATAATTTTTAATTTAATACACACCATATGAAAAAAATTTATCTTTTAGTATTAGTTGCTTTTTTTAGCACTTTTATATCATTTTCCCAAACTACAACATCTGAGCTAAGAGGCTTTATTGTTGATGAAACAGGGCAACCTTTACCAGGAGCAAATGTTATTGCTATCCATGTCCCAACTGGAACAAAATATGGTACCATGACGCAAGATAATGGGAAATATAATATTCCGAACATGCGTATTGGAGGCCCCTATAAAATTGAAGCATCCTTTGTTGGTTTTAAAACTGAAGTTCGAGAAGGTGTTTTTCTTCTACTAGGTCAAAAATTTAAACTTGACTTTATCTTAAAAGAAGAATCGTCAGCTTTAGAGGAAGTGGTTATTCATTCATCAAATAAAAATTCTATTATCAATAGCGGCAGAACTGGATCGTCAACAAATATTGGTGAAAGACAATTAAAAACATTGCCAACTATATCAAGATCAATTAGTGATTTCACAAGGTTAACTCCATCATCAGATGGAAATTCTTTTGGAGGAGGAAATAATAAAATGAATAATTTATCTTTAGATGGTTCTATTTTTAATAATCCTTTTGGGTTAGATGGAGGCACTCCAGGAAGCCAAACTAATGCACAACCTATATCTTTAGATGCTATTGATCAAATTCAAGTTAGTTTAGCACCTTATGATGTAACTTCCTCTGGATTTACTGGAGCATCTATAAACGCTGTTACCAAATCTGGTACAAATGAATTTCATGGATCTGTATTTGGTTTTTTTAGAAATCAAGATTTAACAGGTAATAAAGTAGATGGTAATAATATTTTTAAAGCAAAATTAGATCATACACAAGCTGGATTAAGTATTGGTGGTCCAATTATTAAAAATAAATTATTCTTTTTCGCAAATGGAGAATTTGAAAGAAGAAAAGATTTAGTTAGTGGATTTAGAGCAAATAATGGTTCTGAACCTGTAGGAAATGGAGTATCTCGTGTTTTAAGATCGGATTTAATTGCCGTATCAGATGCTTTAAATAGTATTGGATACGATACAGGTGGATTTGAAAATTTATTGCACAGAACAAATAATGAAAAATTTATTATAAAATTAGATTGGAATATTAACGATAATAATTCCGTAACGGCTACGTATAATCAATTGAATGCAATTAGAGATAAACCAGCTCATCCAACTGCATTTTTTAATAGAGGGCCAAATCAAAATACATTACAGTTTGAAAATTCAAGTTACACTATAAATAATAAAATACAATCATTCTTAGTTGAGTTAAAATCAAATTATAGTAATAAGTTTTCAAATAACTTACAAGCAGGTTACACCCATTTTGACGACTTTAGAACACCGATGTCTACACCGGCTCCTTCAATTACTATTTTAAAAGATGGTTCTCCATATATAATTGCAGGACACGAACCTTTTTCAATTCATAATAAATTAGATCAAAAAGTATTTCAAGTTACAGACAATTTTAAAATTTATGCAGGGGATAATACTATAACCTTAGGTTTTGCCTTTGAAAAATACATGTTCAATAATTCTTTTAATTTAGGAACTTATGGAGCTAGAGGAACATTTTTTCCAACATCAGGTTCTGTTGCAGATTTTTTAACTTACGCAGCAGATAATTCAGCTAATGGTTTAGCAGCTTCTTTTGCAGATGCTCAAGCTGCATATGATAATAATAATGCCAATAATTCTTGGGCGTTAGCTCAAACTAATGTTGGTCAAACTGCATTTTATGCACAAAATGAACTTCAAGTTAATGATGACTTAATTTTAACATTTGGTTTGCGTATAACACAACCTAATTATTTTGATACTAAAGATAAAATTCAGGAAAATATAGATAGAAGTTGCTGTTACGATCCATCTATCTCATATTTTGATGCAAACGGAAACTCAGTTCTATATGATAGTAAGACCCTACCTAAAAAAAATTGGTTGATTTCACCTCGTTTTGGATTCAACTATGATATAAAAGGAGATAATACTCAACAATTAAGAGGAGGATTAGGTGTGTTTTCTGGTCGTTTACCATTTGTATGGATAGGCAACCAAGTACAAAATGTAAACTCATTCTTTTATACGGTTGTTGACCCTAGTTTTAAATTTCCTCAAGTATTTAGGTCAGACATTGGTTATGACCGTAAATTTGATAATGGTTGGACTACTTCTTTTGATGTTCTTTATTCTAAAACCATGAATACTATTTTTGCTACCAACATAGGGCTTAATAAACCAACTGGTTCTTTGTCTGGACCAGGATCTAGACCAATTTATACCGCTGGAGATGTTACTAATAACGCTTGGGCTATAACTAATACAAGTTTAGGTAGAACTTTTAATTTTACAGCACAGGTTAAAAAATCTTGGGAAAATGGTATTTTTGTAAGTTTGGCTTATGATTATCTAGATGCTAGAGATGCCATATCTCCAACTGAAGAAATTACCAATGCAACTTTTGGTGCTAATCCTGCAATAGGTAATGTTAATATTGCAAGAGAAAATGCATCACATTTTGGACATAAACATCGTGTCGTAGGTTCTGCAACTAAGAGTTTTGAATATGGAAATGGAAAATGGAAAACCTCAATCGCTACATTTTTTGAATATACAGAAACAGGAAGGTATAGTTATATTTATGGTGGAGATATAAATGGGGATGGATCTGCTCAAAATGATTTGATTTATATTCCAAAATCTAATGAAATTTCTTCCATGAATTTTACTGGTACTGTATCAGCACAAGCTGACCAACGTGCCGCTTTAGAAAACTATATTTTACAAGATAAATACTTAAATAGTCGCAGAGGTTCTTTTGCAAGTAGAAATGCTAGTTTAGCTCCTTGGTTTTCTAATTGGGATGTGCGTTTAGCACAAGACTATAATTTAGGAGATAATTCTTCTAAAAAAATTCAGTTTACTATAGATATATTGAATTTTGGTAACCTTTTAAATTCAAGTTGGGGAGTTCGTCAAATACCTGTAAATACACAGATAATTGGTGTAACTGTTGATAATAGTGGTAATCCTACTTATTCATTTGATACAACTCAAAAATCAACATTTACAGATGATTTGAGTTTGTTATCTAGATGGCAAATGCAATTTGGTTTAAGATATACTTTCTAATCTAATTTATTTTATTGAACTGCCAATTCAAACTAGAATTGGCAGTTTTTTTATTTTTAAGATTATGAAATATAGACAATTAACCAAAGAACAACTGCTAGAATTACCCTTAGAATTTGCTAAGTTTTTGGCTACTCAGCAAATTGATAAGGCAAAATGGGAACAGCTTAAAATTGATACACCAAAAATTGCTGAGGAAGAACTAGCTGTTTTTAGTGATTTAGTTTGGGAAAATGTACTCGATAAAACTAATTATATTGAACATGTTTCTGAAAATCATTTGAACGTCTTTAAATGTAATTCAAAAGAAATAATTCGAATTTATGTAAAATGGGAGGATTCTTCAAAAAGTTTTTTAAATGAAGAAGATTTTCAGTGGTTTTTAAATAATCCTTTAAGTGAAAAAATAGAATATTTTAAAGCTTCTAAAAAATATGCTTCTGAAAGAAATATTGAGTTATTTAAACTTATTGAAATGGGCGGACAAATAAGTGATGGTAAATTATTTGATAATCTTATTCAATTAATTGATTAACAAGTTTTGGAACGCCAAAAGTTGCTTTTTCGGATATATTTATAATATTTAAATTTTGGTTTTTATTTAAAACTTCATTAGGATTTATAAAATATATTGGTATTAAAGGTTTTGTATAATGAACTAAACTTGCTGCTGGATATACTTGCATAGAAGTTCCTATAACAATTAAGATGTCTGCTGCTTTTACCATTTCTATTGCGTTTTGTAATAAAGGAACTTCTTCACCAAACCAAACAATATGCGGACGTAATTGAGCATTTTCTTCACATAAATTCCCAATATTTAAGTCCTTTTTCCGAGAATAAATTAAGTTTTTGTTTTTGCAGCTTCTTACTTTTAATAATTCTCCGTGCAAATGTAAAACATTTGAACTCCCAGCACGTTCATGTAAATCATCTACATTTTGTGTTATTATTTGTACTTTAAAATATTTTTCAAGCAAAACCAATGTTTTATGAGCTTTATTTGGTTTAACTTTTAGTAATTGTTTTCGCCGTTGGTTATAAAAATCAAGAACCAATCTTTTGTTTTTATTCCAACCAATAGGTGATGCAACTTCCATAATGTCATGTCCTTCCCATAAACCATCAGCATCTCTAAAAGTTTTAATGCCACTTTCTGCACTAATTCCTGCTCCAGTTAAAATCACTATTTTTTTCATAAAAACTAATTCTAATTCAAAAGTAAAATTTTATCTTTGATTTAATTCAATTGAAATGATAGATTATAATTTAATTACCTATTTGGAGCAATTTGTTTCAGAAAGAAGAAGGAAACTATTTAAACAAGTTTTAGAAGAGAGAACTCGGTATTTTACAGTGGCTATTGAAGATGTTTACCAATCTCATAACGCAAGTGCCGTAGTTAGAAGTTGTGATGTTTTTGGAATTCAAGATGTACATATTATTGAAAATAAATATAAATTTAGTACTTCAAAACAAGTTTCAAAAGGAGCTCAAAAATGGTTAGATTTTGAATATTACAGACAAAAAGAGGTAAATAATACTTTGGATTGTATTAAAAATCTAAGAAATAAAGGATATCAAATTATTGCAACAACACCACACAATGATTCCTGCTTTTTACAAGATTTTGATGTGTCTAAAAAATCAGCATTCTTTTTTGGAGTTGAAAAAGCTGGATTATCAAAAGATGTACTTAGTAATGCCGATGTAAATTTAAAAATACCAATGGTGGGTTTTACAGAAAGTTTAAACATATCTGTTGCTGCAGCAATAATACTACAAAGTACAACAGAAAAACTGAAGAAATCAAACATTAAGTGGCAGCTATCTTCTATTGAAAAAGAAGAAGAATATTTAAAATGGCTAGAAAAATCTATAAAAAGTATTAAAAAAATTAAGGAATATTTTTACTCGAAAATAATTACTTAATACTAATTTTTTCTATATAAGCAATTGATTTACATCTTTTTACAGATAATGTAATATTTTTTAAACTATCTTCTCCTTGTATATTGTATTTTATGCAAGAATCTAATTTAACCTTATTCCAAATATCAACATCTCCATTCTTTAAAATTTGAGCAATACTTACAGAATCTATTTTATTTGAATCTAAAAGTAGTTTAACTTTGAGAGAAAATACTATAGGTTTATTTCTAATACTTTTTAAAACTCGTGCATTTGGTAAATAATCAAAAGAACTTTTTTTTTCGGTAAATACGAATTTTACAATAACAATTCCAATAAAAAGTCCAACTAAATAATAGGGTAAACGTTGTTTAACAGTCATATTATAAAAATAGTAAATTAATATCTCTAAACGGTAAATTAAACCAATCGGCAACCGTTTTGTTGGTTAAAATTCCGTGGTAAAAATACATTCCATTTCTCAAACTTTTATCAAATCGAGCGGCATTTTCAAATCCGCCTTCTTCAGCAATATTCATTAGATAAGGTGTAAAAATATTACTTATGGATACAGAGGCTGTACGTGCATACCTAGATGGTATATTTGGGACACAATAATGTACAATTCCTAATTTTTTTATTGTTGGATTTTCGTGTGTAGTTACTTCAGAAGTTTCAAAACAACCACCTCGGTCAATACTTACATCAACTATTACAGCACCATCTTTCATGTTTTCTACCATTTCTTCAGTGACAATAACTGGCGATCTAGATTTTCCTCTAATGGCACCAATAGCAATATCGCATCTCATTAATGCTTTTATCAATGTTTTAGGCTGAATAGTGGAGGTATAAATAGGATGTTTTAAATTATTTTGTAAACAGCGTAATTTGGTAATAGAATTATCAAAAACCTTGACTCTTGCACCTAATCCTAAAGCAGTTTTGGCTGCAAATTCACCAACGGTTCCTGCTCCTAAAATAACAACATCAGTAGGAGGAACGCCACCAATATTTCCAAATAACAAACCATTTCCTTCACTATTATTGCTCATTAATTCGGCACCAATTAAAATAGATGCTGTACCGGCAATTTCACTTAATGATTTCACCACTGAATAAATACCTTGTTCGTCTTTAATATAATCAAAAGCTATAGCCGTAATTCTTTTTTTAGCTAAGGCTTCAAAATATTTTTTAGATTGTGTTTTTAGTTGTAAAGCAGAAAATAAAACACTTTGAGGATTTATATCTTTAATTTCATCTATAGTAGGAGGTTCAACTTTAAGTATAATTTGACATTCAAAAGTCTCTTTTGCACTGTAAGCAATTTTTGCCCCAGCTTCTGAATAATCTTTATCACTATAATTAGCTCCTTTTCCTGCATCAGTTTCAATAACAAATTGATGACCTTGTGCTGTTAAAGCAGCAACTGCATCAGGTGTTAAACAGACTCTTTTTTCTTGATAATAGATTTCTTTTGGAATTCCTATAACTAATTTCCCTTTTTGTCTAGCTATTTCTAACGTTTCTTCTTGAGGAATAAGCTGTTGTTTACTAAAGGGAGATTTTATTTTTTTACTCATTGTTTTTTAATTCGATGGTTCTTTGCTGGTTGTTGTTAATAGTAATTGTAATAAAAGTGGACTTTAAAGGTAGTAAATTTTCCACTTTATTTGGCCATTCAACTAAACACCAATTATTACTGTAAAAATATTCCTCAATTCCTATATCTAAAGCTTCCTCTTCAGATAGTATTCTATAAAAATCGAAATGATAAATATTGGCTGAAGTGTTTGAATAATATTCATTAACTAATGAAAAAGTAGGTGAACTTACAATATCTGAAGAACCTAATTGTTTAACAATTTCTTTAATTAAGGTAGTTTTGCCAACTCCCATTTCTCCGTAAAAAAGTAAAATTTTAGAATCTGCATTTGCTATAATATCTTTAGCAATTTTTTGCAATTCATTTAAAGTGTATTTTTTTACCATATGCTTCAAATATTATTTTGGTACAAATATAGCACATGGAATTATCATTTCCTCTAATGAAATTCCTCCATGTTGAAAGGTATTTTTATAATATTTTACAAAATGATTGAAATTGTTGGGGTATGCAAAAAAATAATCTTCTTTAGCGAAAATAAAGGAACTATTAAATGCTACAGTTGGTAATCCAATTTCTTTAGGGTCTTTAACTGCAAATACGTCTTTTTCATTATAAGTTAGGCTTCTTCCTGTTTTGTAACGAAGATTAGAACTTATATTTTTATCACCAATAACTTTAGATGGTTCTTTAGCATTTATAGTTCCGTGGTCTGTAGTAATAATTAACTTTAACCCCAGTTTTTGTGCTTTTTGAATCATTTCTAGTAGTGGAGAATTTAAAAACCAGCTTTTTGTTAATGATCGGTAAGCCTTGTCATCATTAGCTAATTCTTTTATTACTTCCATTTCAGTTTTGGCATGTGAAAGCATATCTACAAAATTGTAAACTATTACGGTTAAATCATTTTCTTTAATGCTATTAAAATTATCTGCAAGTTGTTTTCCACTTCGTAAATTGGTTATTTTAAAATAGGAAGTTTTTATATTTTGATTCAATCTTTTTAATTGTGCTTCTAAAAAATCTTCTTCATATAAATTTTTACCACCTTCATCTGTGTCATTTTTCCAATAATTCGGGAATTTTTTTTCCATTTCTAAGGGCGTTAAACCTGAAAAAATAGCATTACGAGCATATTGTGTTGCTGTGGGTAAAATACTATAATATGGTTTTTCTTCCTTTTTTTTATAATAGTTGCTAATTGTTTGCTCTAAAACATAGAATTGATCGTAACGTAAATTATCTATTACAACCAATAAAGTTCCTTTGTTTTTATCTAACTCAGGAAGCACAGCTCTTTCAAATAAAGTATTAGACATAATTGGAGCATCTTCGGCTTGTATCCAATCTGTATAATTTTTTTTAATAAATTTAAAGAACAATGAATTAGCTTCTTTTTTTTGGCTTTCCAAAATTTCTATCATTCCAATGTCGCTAATATTCTCTAACTCTAATTCCCAATAAACTAATCTTTTATAAATATCAATCCAATCTTCATAAGTGTTAACCATGGCTAAATCTATGGCTATTTTTCTAAACTCCTGCTGATAATTAGAAGTCGTTTTTTCAGATATCAATCTAGAATGTTCTAAGTTTTTCTTTAAGCTTAATAAAATTTGATTCGGATTTACAGGTTTAATTAAATAATCGGCTATTTTATTTCCAATAGCTTCTTCCATAATATATTCCTCTTCACTTTTAGTAATCATAACTATTGGTGTGCTAGGTTGAATTCCCTTAATCTCCAACAATGTTTCTAGTCCACTTAAACCAGGCATATTTTCATCCAAAAATATGATATCAAAAATATTTTCTTTACACATTTCAATAGCATCAGCACCATTTGTGCAGGGTACAACGGTATAATCTTTTTTTTCTAAAAAAAGAATATGTGGTTTTAATAAATCAATTTCATCATCCACCCATAAAATGTTTATTTTGGTATTCATATTGTTATCTTTGTTGAATTAGTTTTAAATGCAATTATTTTGACCGGAAAAAAATCAAATAAGCTTAAAATATTAAACGATCCAATATATGGCTTTATTATCATACCCAGTGCATTAATTTTTGACTTAATTGAGCACCCTTATTTTCAACGATTAAGGCGAATTTCACAAATGGGATTATCCTATTTAGTTTACCCAGGAGCTCATCATACAAGGTTTCATCACGCTATTGGATGTATGCATTTAATGCAAAAAGCAGTCCAATTATTACGATTTAAAGGTGTTGCTATTTCAAAAGATGAAGAAACAGCCCTTTATGTTGCTATTTTATTGCACGATATTGGTCACGGTGCATTTTCGCATGCTTTAGAACATAGTATTGTTTCTGGAATTAATCACGAAACTATTTCATTAAAATTTATGGAAGTTTTAAATAAAGAGTTTAATGGTAAACTTTCATTGGCTATTGAAATTTTTAAAGGAAATCATCCAAAAAAATATTTATACCAGCTAATTTCTAGTCAGTTAGATATGGATCGATTAGATTATTTAAAACGTGACAGTTTTTATACTGGTGTTGCAGAAGGGAATATAAATTCGGAACGTTTAATAACAATGCTTAATGTGGTTGATAATCAGCTTGTTATTGAAGAAAAAGGAATTTATTCTGTAGAAAAGTTTTTAATATCTCGCCGATTTATGTATTGGCAAGTCTATTTGCATAAAACTGGAGTTGTTGCAGAAAAATTACTCGAAAAAGTTTTAAAAAGAGCTAAAGAGTTGGCCTCACAAGGAGTTAAACTACCAGCCAGCAAATCATTTTCCTATTTTTTATACAATCAAATTAATGCTGACAATTTTACAGATGAAACTTTAAAAATATTTGCGAAATTGGATAATTACGATGTGTTTTCTTCTATTAAAGAATGGATATCAAATGAAGATTTTATTCTTTCAAAACTCTCTGAAAGTTTAATTAATAGGAAGTTACCTAAAGTAGTACTTCAGAATAATCCTTTTACAGATATAGAAATTGAAAATGCTAAAAATGAAGCACAAAAAAAATTAAAATTATCAGATGATGTATTAGACTATTTTGTTTTTCAAGGTGAAATAAGTAATCAAGCTTACAATAGAACTTCTGATGCTATAAATATTTTATTTAAAAATGGTGAAGTTGAGGATATTACAAAAGTATCCGATCAATTAAATATTCAAGCCCTGTCTATTACTAAGTATAAATATTTTATGTGCTTTCCTAAAAATAGGTAGTGTACAAGTTTTTTTTTACTTTTGTAGGCAATGAAATTTACAGCAAATCAAATAGCAGAAATTTTAGAAGGCACCGTAGTTGGCGATGCTAATATAGAAGTGGATAAGCTTTCTAAAATTGAAGAAGGTCAAAAAGGTTCGTTAACTTTTTTATCTAATCCAAAATACACACATTTTATTTATTCTACAAATGCTTCCATAGCAATAGTAAACAATGAATTTGTTCCTGAAAAAGAAATTAAAACAACCTTAATAAAAGTTGAAGATGCTTATAAAGCATTTTCAAAATTATTAACTTATTATAATGAAATTCGTTTGAATAAATCGGGTATTGAAAATCCACATTTTATAAGTGAATCTGCTACCTTAGGAGAGGATGTTTATATAGCCGCTTTTTCCTACATTTCTGATAATGTAAAAATTGGAAATAATGTGAAAATTTACCCCAATGTATTTATTGGAGATAATGTTCAAATAGGGGAAAACACAATAATTATGACTGGAGTAAAAATTTATTCCGATTGTATAGTTGGTGATAATTGTGTGTTACATGCTGGTATAGTTATAGGAGCAGATGGATTTGGTTTTGCCCCAAATGAAGAAGGAATTTATAGTAAAGTACCTCAAATTGGAAATGTTATCATTGAAGATAATGTAGATATTGGAGCTTGTACCACTATTGATAGAGCTACATTAGGATCAACTATAATTAGAAAAGGAGTTAAATTAGACAACCAAATCCAAATAGCTCACAATGTTGAAATTGGAGAAAATACCGTTGTTGCAGCTCAAACTGGTATTGCAGGCTCAACAAAAATTGGATCAAACTGTATGCTTGGAGGGCAAGTAGGAATAGTTGGGCATATAACTATTGGAAATAATGTTAAAATTCAAGCACAATCCGGAATTTCTAAAAATGTTAAGGATAATGAAGTTATACAAGGATCACCAGCTTTTGGTTATGGCGATTTTTATAAATCATATGTATATTTTAAAAAACTACCAGAATTAGTGGCTACTATTAATTCACTAGAAAAAGAAATTAAAAAATTAAAAGATTAAAATGAGTACCAATCAAAAAACTATTAAGTCTGAAGTTTCATTATCTGGGGTAGGATTGCATACTGGAAATCCAGTAACTATGACCTTTAAACCAGCTTTAGAAAATCATGGAATATTATTTGTACGCATTGATTTAGAAGGCTCGCCTAAAATTGAAGCTAGTGCTGAATATGTTGTAAATACCCAAAGAGGGACAAATTTAGAAAAGAGAGGCGTTAAAATTAATACCTCAGAACATGTATTAGCTGCTGTAACAGCTTTAGATATTGATAATATAATTATAGAAATAAATGCTGCAGAACCTCCAATTATGGATGGTTCTGCAATTCATTTTATTGAAGCACTTGAAAAAGCTGAAATAGTTGAACAAAATGAAAAAAGAGATGAATTTATAGTCAAAGAAATTATTTCATATAAAGATGATGAAACTGGAAGTGAAATAATTTTAATGCCAAGTGATGAGTATCAAATAACCACAATGGTTAATTTTGGAACTAAAGTACTTGGAACACAAAATGCTACACTTTACTCTTTAAAAGATTTTAGAAATGAAATTGCCGCCGCAAGAACTTTTAGTTTTTTACATGAATTAGAAACACTACTTGACCATAACCTTATTAAAGGAGGCGACTTAAATAATGCTATTATTTATGTTGATAAAAAAATCTCTGATGAAACAATGGCAAAGCTAAAAAAAGCTTTTAAAAAAGAAAACATATCAATAACTCCAAATGGCATTTTAGATAATCTAACGTTACGTTGGCCTAATGAAGCTGCCCGACATAAATTACTTGATGTAATAGGAGATCTTACATTAGTTGGTACAAAAATTAGAGGTAAAGTTATTGCAAATAAACCTGGCCACAAGGTAAATACTGTATTTGCTAAAAAATTGCAAAAAATAATAAAGCACGAAAAGAGAAACAATGTGCCAAAATTTGATTTGAGCAAACCTCCTTTGATGGATGTTAATAAAATAATGAGTATTTTACCTCACAGACCACCTTTTTTATTAATTGATAGAATTCTAGAACTTTCTGATACACATGTTGTTGGAATGAAAAATGTGACAATGAATGAACCATTTTTTGTAGGTCATTTTCCTGAAGCACCTGTAATGCCAGGAGTTTTACAAATTGAAGCAATGGCTCAATGTGGTGGAATATTGGTATTGAGTTCTGTTCCAGATCCAGAAAATTATTTAACGTACTTTATGAAAATGGATAATGTTCGTTTCAAACAAAAAGTATTACCTGGAGATACTTTAATTTTTAAAGCCGAATTAATTTCTCCAATCCGTAGAGGAATTTGTCATATGCAAGCTTGTGGATATGCTAATAATAAGCTTGTTGTAGAGGCAGATTTAATGGCACAAATTGTAAAAAAAGATAAAAAATGAATCAACCATTAGCGTATGTACACCCAGGAGCAAAAATAGCAACCAATGTAGTTGTTGAACCTTTTACCACAATCTATAATGACGTTACTATTGGTGCAGGCACTTGGATTGGATCTAATGTTACCATAATGGAAGGTGCACGAATTGGAAAAAATTGTAGAATTTTTCCAGGAGCGGTAATTTCTGCAATCCCACAAGATTTAAAATTTGAAGGAGAGGATTCTTTGGCAATTATTGGAGATAACACCACTATACGAGAATGTGTAACAGTTAATAGAGGTACTAAAGCTTCCGGTAAAACACAAATAGGGAATAACTGCCTTATAATGGCTACCTCTCATATTGCACATGATTGCCGAATAGGAAATCACTGTATTTTAGCAAACGGTTCTGTAATTGCAGGTCATGTAACCTTAGGAGATTATGCAATTTTAAGTGGCTTGGTTGCGGTTCATCAATTTATTCATATAGGATCGCATGCACTAGTCTCAGGAGGCTCATTAGTTAGAAAAGATGTTCCACCATATACAAAAGCAGGTAAAGAACCTATTTCATATATTGGGATAAATTCAATTGGACTAAGAAGAAGGGGTTTTTTAACAGATAAAATTAGAGAAATTCAAAATATATATCGAATTTTATATCAAAAAAATTATAATACCACACAAGCTTTAGAAATCATTGAAGCTGAAATGGAGGCAACCAAAGAAAGAGATCAAATAATTCTCTTTATTAAAAATTCTCAGAGAGGTATTATGAAAGGGTATTTAAGTATTTGATAGTTAAATA
>VAPM010313107.1_pt1 | contig 26158 bp, 16 predicted proteins | sample 3395091 | NCBI WGS metagenome assembly VAPM01 (sample SAMN08290445, study PRJNA428436) | hydrothermal vent metagenome | isolation source: Deep-sea hydrothermal vent chimney 3 | place: Pacific Ocean: Juan De Fuca Ridge
ACTACTGCCGGTGGTTATTGGAAAGATGCTGCCACCTGGGTTGGCGGAGTTGTACCTAATAGCACAAATAATGTTATTATCAATGGTACTGTTGTTTTGGATGGTTATGGGAATGAATGTAATGACCTGACAATTAATACCGGGGATACGCTTCATAACATATCGACCAGCAGCAATAATTTAAAAATCCACGGTAACATCGTTAACAACGGGTCTGTACTTACGGTTTCTTCTTACACACTATATCCTTATAAAGATATAATCAATAATGGTACCTGGGACACGTATAATGTGAAGCTGGCGTATGGTGAGCAAGATGAGACCATTGTGGTCAAAGGGTCTTTTAAAAGTTCACTTTTCTCTTTTAGCGCCAATGTAAAAGGGGCGACATCGTACAAATGGTATAAAAACGGGCAATTAATTTCCGGAGCAACATCTTCCAGATATTATATTAGAACCGATGAGGATTATTTTGGTGAATATTATTGCCATACTGATGCGGGTAACTCAAGAAAGATTACCATCTCCAATGATAGTACGAGTGGCGGAACACTGTTGAAAGAAAACTTTGATGGAGAAGTATTTCCTCCCACCGGCTGGACACAAACAATAAAAAATAGCGCAAATACCTGGAAAAAAGGAAACCCGGCCAGCCATCCATTTACGAATATTGATCCGACAAATGTTTATTCTGCAATCTGCCCTTATGTGGCAGAAAATCAGGATGAATGGTTGATAACTCCGTCTGTAGATTTGCCTTCCGGAACAATTTCGCTTGAATTTTATGCCGGATATAATTCTACGTGGTTGTCTAATGCAACTGTAAAACTAAATATTTCTACTGATGGTGGTGCTAACTGGACAAAACTCGGCGAAGCCGACAACGATGGCAAAGCATGGGAATGGCGAAAAGTAACGGTTGATTTAAGTGAATATGCAGGCCAGACTATTGTACTTGCCTGGCAGTATGTGGGTAACGATGGCGACCTGATGGCTATTGATAATGTGGAGCTTACACAGGGAACTACCGGAATTGGCGGCAACAAAGCCGTAATCGACCAGCTGCTTTCGCAAAACTATCCTAACCCGTTCAGCACGCAAACGCGTATCCCGTTTAAGCTGGATAGGAAATCCAATGTGCACCTGGTGATATATAACAGCCTGGGGCAAAAAGTTGCCGAGCCTGTGTCGGGCACGCTGAATGCCGGAAACTATAAGGTGACGTTTGATGCTTCCGGATTACAGCCCGGTATTTATTTCTACCGTTTGGTTGTGGATGGTGCTGCTGCCACAAGGCGGTTGATTATTATGAAATAGGCGTCTTGTAATGACTTTTGTAACTAAAAATCCTCTGGTTTACTTGAACCAGGGGGTTTTTGCTTTTAGAGGCATCTATTTTTGTTAGCCATAAACGGGTAGTTCAACAATTGGGAGAAGTTTCAGTTGTTTGTTTGTTCTATCGAAAAATATTTACTTTTGCTCAAATCAATTTTTTATGTAAATGCTTTGTAGAAAACGAATGGGTATTAATTGTTTAAAAGAAAACACATGAAGAAATTGTTGATTACTCTCCTTATTACTCTTTTGCTTGTCAGATGTAGTGATTTGCCTAAAAATCAGAATACTACTGTCGCCATGCAGGGCTTTGTTGCTGATAGTGCTATGGTAGTTTGTGCACGACCCGAAGCTTCGAAAATTGGGATTCAGATTATGAAAGAGGGAGGCAATGCTTTTGATGCGATGATTGCCACCGACCTGGCACTCACTGTGTCTTATCCTTTTGCCGGCAATATTGGTGGAGGTGGTTTTATGGTTTACAGAACCCATGATGGGAAAACAGGAGCCCTCGATTATCGGGAAAAAGCGCCCATAAAGGCAACGCAGAATATGTATCTTGATAAAAACGGAAATGTTATAAAAGGGAAGAGTACCCTTGGTGCAATGGCTATCGGCGTTCCGGGAACGGTGGCCGGCCTGTTTAAAGTATATAAAAAATTCGGAACGCTTCCTTTTTCCCGTCTTATACAGCCTGCTATTGATCTTGCTAAGAGGGGAGTAGTAGTGACGAAAAAACAAGCCCGCAGGCTAAACCATTACCGGAAATATTTTACCGAAGTAAACCATTATCCCATCTTGCTTGACAGAGACTGGAAAGCCGGCGACACCATTAAATATCCTGAACTTGCTAAAACTTTTGAACGTATCAGAGACAATGGCCGCAATGAGTTTTATAAAGGAAAAACTGCGGATATGCTGGTGGAAACCGTGCAAAAACTCGGCGGTATAATCACAAAAAAAGATTTGGCCGATTACCAGGCACGCTGGCGTGAACCTATCGAGTTTGATTATAAAAATACCAGGATTATATCTATGTCGCCACCTTCGAGCGGAGGAATATGTGTAGCGGAAATTTTAAATGCAATTGAACCATATCCCGTAAAAAAATACGGACACAACACCGTAAAATACATACAGCTGTTAACCGAAGCCGAACGCCGGGCTTTTGCTGACAGAGCTTTTTTTCTTGGTGACCCCGACTTTGTAAAAATACCCATAGATACATTGATCTCCCAAGAGTATGCAACAAGAAGAATGGCTACTTTCTCATGGAAAAAAGCAACCCCATCGTCAGAGGTAAGTCACGGAAAAATAGTTGGTTACGAAAGCATGGAAACCACTCATTATTCCATAGTGGATAAATACGGGAATGCCGTTGCCGTTACCACCACCTTAAACGGAGCTTACGGCTCGAAAGTTTACGTTTCGAAAGGAGGTTTTTTCCTGAACAACGAAATGGATGACTTTAGCGCCAAGCCGGGTACTCCCAACCAATTTGGGCTGGTTGGTGCCAAAGCCAACGCGATACAATCCGGAAAACGAATGCTCAGCTCAATGACCCCCACAATTATTGAAAAAGCGGGTAAGCTGTATATGGTACTGGGATCTCCGGGTGGCTCAACCATTATCACATCGGTGGTACAGACCTTTCTAAATGTGTATGAGTTTGGTATGACCATGCAGCAGGCTGTTGATGCACCACGCTTTCATTCGCAGTGGCTCCCCGATAATATAAGAATGGAGTCCAAAGGCTTCTCGATTCCTTTACGGGATTCATTAACAAAACTAGGGTATGCTATTGACACGACAGCTGCACCCATCATTGGAAAAGTAGATGCTATTTTGCGTTTGCCTAACGGAAAACTCGAAGGAGGCGCCGACTATAGGGGAGATGACAAAGCAGCCGGATATTAACATTCTTGTCTTATTTCGGAAATATTTACTCGTGCATTGCCAGCATGGGTAACTCCAGCTTGAAAAAATCTTTTTTGAGTAGCCTGTGTGAGGAAAAGAGGTGCTTGATTAAAGTACCCTTTTCGGGGAGAAAAGCAACCAGGTCAATTTTGTTGTCCTCAGCAAAGGCTTTCAGCGCTTCGGTTTTGTCGGTTGCCTCCACGAGTGCAAACCTGATTTTCCCCTCCTGTTTCTCTTTTTCGAAAGCTTTTTCCAGCTCTTCCATCAAAATACCCGCTTCCTGATCTTTCTTTTCCAAATAGAAATGACAAACATGGATATTAAAACTCAGATGTCCCAGTAGTTTGAATAGCTGTTGTAACATGTAGATATCCAATTTGTTAAAGTGAGTAGGATACATAATGTTTGTGAGCTGAAAGCCTGAATAGTTCTCAGGTACGGCCAACACGGGGACTGGCACTTTGGCCATAATTTTTGCTGCCATACTTCCTTCGAGAAAGCCTTTTTTCCCCATTCCACGGGTTCCCATAATCACCATGTCGGGTTGTAATTCTTCACATATTTCTGTGATCTCCCAACGCGGATCGCCACCTTGCAGCGATGTGGTCACGGTAATCTCCTGTCCGGAACTTTTTATGAGTACCTCAACCTCCTTTTTCAATGTCGCCATCTGTTGTTCTGCCTGCTCTTTCAGTGCCAGTATAATGTCGCTGTTGAAAAAGATATCGGTATCCATGGCTTCCGGCAAACCGGAATCGGGAATCATAATCTGGTCGTTGTAAATATGAAATAAATGAAAGGTCACCTTCTGGCTATCAGCTAGTTTCATAGCATATTTACACGAATGTAAACTGCCTTCGGAAAAGTCTATCGGAATGAGTATGGTTTTCATAACCCTGAATTTTAGTTCTTGTGTTTTTTCTCTCTACAAATGTAACTGTTTTTTTATATTCCCAGGCCAAGCCCTGCCAGGCCAATTAGGAGACCCACTGCCACGTTGATAAGTTTTACAATGATAAAGCTCTTTCGCGATTCGGCCAACAATGGTAAACTACCGTGCCCATCCTGTACGATAGAGCTAGCTAGCAAGATACTCAAGGGCAGGCTTCCGCTGGCAAACAGTATGACAAAAATAAGGTGAGGGCCTGATTCGGGGATAATGCCAATTAGGACGGCTACAACAAGAACCCAAAACATGTTATGTTGAATCAACTGGTGAAGGTCGAAATGTTTCATTAAAATACCGATAAACAAAAGGGTGAAAAATGTCCATAGAAATATTTTTGAGAAGTGCTTTTTGATAATGTGTGCCCAGAGGTGTTTTTCCAGAAAATGGTCATTTACGATGAGGATGACCGCTGTTGAGAGGAAAATAACACTAAAAAAAGTAATTTTAATCCAAATGGGATCCGAACCTGTTGGCTCAGCAGCGCCCAGATGAATAAGGTTGTGAAAGCTTCCGCCGTTTACGTTCTCGTTGAGTACAATAAAAGTAACGGAAAACAGAATACTCACAAGCATAAGCGCACGGGTAGGCGTGATGTGTTTGAGCTGGTTCCAGGAAGCCTTCGGGCTAAACCCATTACATTCAGGAATTTCATGTACGTGGAGATGTTTTTCGGAGGCATGTGAAAGAAATTTTTTCTTAAATAAGCGATCCACCAGTAATCCTGAAAAAACTGCAATGACTAAAATAATCAGATTCAACAACAGTGCTTTTTCAGGGAAAAGCGTAAACATCATAAAAGCTTCATCTCCCGAAGTAGATATCATAGTGGCTACCAGTGCGCCGTTCCCGATAATGTCGTGGATAAATAATGAAACTGCAGTATAAGCGCCAAGGCATCCCGGAATTACACCGAGAAAAGCTCCCAGTAAAACCTGCTTTCCTTTGTTCTTTTCCAGTCCCTTGCTCCACAATCCTTTGGTAAAGACGTTGAGATACTCTATAATAAGCATCATCGACAATACAAAAAAGGTGATGAGCAGGGTTTGTTTTATGACAGGCAATAAGTTAATCATGAAGTTCTTATTTTTATACGGAAACCAAAATTATAAAGATTTGTGATATATTTTAAAGTTCAGGAGCGCCTTATTTATAATACGGAATAAATTAGGGAATTCATGGTCTGTATTTACCAGGAATTGCCTGAAATTACCTATTTTTGGTAATCATTTACTAAAATACAATTCAATGGGAAAGATAGTTAATCTTACGGAGGCAGCCTCCATCGGGTTTCATTCGATGATAATCATTGCGCAGCAGGGGCGCAACGGGCAGATAAATGTAAATCATCTTGCCGAAAAAACAGGCAGCTCACGGTTTCACATATCCAAAATGATGCAAAAATTAGTGAAGGATGGCTTTCTTGGTTCCCACCGGGGACCAGCAGGAGGGTTTTTTCTTGCAAAGGAACCGGAAGAAATCACATTGTTGGATATTTATGAGACAATAGAAGGTAAGTTAGAAGTAACCAGATGCCCTCTGAATCGGCCGGTATGCCCTTTCAATACCTGTATTTTTGAAGGAGTTACAATAAGAATGACCCGCGATTTTCGCGATTTTATCCGTGACCACACGTTGGCCTATTACCTTGAAAGAAAGTAATATCCCATTTGGAGAAAACTTTGATTTTCTCACCGGGGACTGGCTACTGTTTTCTTGAGGTTTACGGCAAATGGTCTTGTGTCCTTTAAAAGGTAAACCTCAAAGCAATAATGAAGTTTATCCCCGAAGCACTGATTCCTGAAGAATAAGGCCGGTAGCGGTAATCCATCATATTTTCAATTCCTGTGGTGAGTAGGAAGTGTTCGTTGAAGGCAAAATTACCTTTAAAATTTATTGTCCACCACGCGGGAGCATAAGGGTTGCCATTTTCATCCTTTGCATACATGTAAGCTTTGTCCCGCTCTGAAGGTGCCAGATGTGTATAGCTGATTTGACCGTTAAAAGTTGCATTTAGCGTCAGGTTCAGTTTGTCTTTTTGATAAACCAATGCAGCATCTCCGTAAACCGGAGGGACATGTCGCAGTGCAAAGCCCTCATCGTCTTTACCTTTGATGTAAGTTATCTTCACTTTTAACCCGAGATGGGGCATGAGCAGCACATTGGCAGCCATACTAAACCCGTAAATAGTAGCATATCCGGCGTTTACCACAGCCTGCACACGGCTTAATTCACCGTCATAAACTATAGAATCCTGCCCGTTGATCTGGAAATTGCGACGAACCATAGCGTGATACAAATAAGAATAAAAAGCAGTCAGCTCAATGTCAGTTTTGTTTTGAAAAGAGCGGGCAATTCCCAGTTCGCCGTTGTACAGGTATTCGGGTTTCAGATTTTTGTTGGGGACAACTACATTCCCAGGTTCCGAATCAAAGATCTTGGCTACATCGTCAAGATTGGGCGAACGAAAGCCGGAAGAGAGGTTCATGCGGAATTGCCATTGCCCAGGACGATAAACTAATCCGAAATTTCCGGTAAGCGCCTGGTTGTTAGTGTTTATTGAGGAATAGGGTAGATGATAATAAGTGGTGTCAATAAATTCTGAAGAAAGTGAGGTGGCAGAAAAACGAATGCCTGTGAGCAGTGTCAGAGGTAGCTTTTGCATGTTTTTCTTGTAGCTGAAATAAAGACCTGTTTGAAAAGTCCTGGAACCGCCATCCGGATAGCGGCTTGCCACAGGTAGTATGCTGGATGAGGCGATATTTTCTTCTAATCCGGAAGATAGCACATTATTTGCATCAAAAGAAAAGCCATAATAAATATTTTGTGCCAACGGAAACTGCTTGTCAAAATCAGCATTTAAAGAATAAACATCCACACTTTCGGTACGTTTTCGTAACCACTTATCACGGTATTTGCGGTTGTTACGTCCTTCTTTTATCTTTTGGTAAGCAATAGAGAATTTTGCCTGGTTGTAAGCCATTGTCTTCTTGCGTAAGCGGAGTCCGGCATTGGCCATCAGCCAGCTTTGTGGATGGTAATACCATTGCGCATATTTTAACTTGTCATGTGAATATTGCGTCAGCCGGTCGTAACGGGGTACATCTGAAGTGGTGCTGTAATAGATGCCTAGCGTTAAAGCGCTGTAATTGTTGAAATTATGTTTTATCTTTTGCAGAAAGCTTAGTTGACTGTAGCCTGAAAACTTTTGCACGTTGGCATGCGTATTGGCAACGGCGGTATCAACGCCGTTGATGGTTGTAACGTACTCCGGTCGCTGATAATTCTTATCCGGATGACTTCCCATACGCAGGTCATCAAAATCGGTCAGGCTGATAGAGGTGAGAAATGCCCAGCTTTTGTTGGCCACATTTACATCGGCATGTAGTGTTTTTTCAAAAGCTGCCGAACCAACCCGGCTGTAAACAGTTCCATGTGCTTCCCACTGTTTTGTTTCGTACAGTTTTGGCGAAAGCAAATGAATATCCATTACGCCGCCCAGCGCGTCACTCCCATAAATGTTGGTTCCGGGGCCAAAAATGATTTCTACATTTTGAATACTGTTCACATCCACCTGCAGGATATTCTGCAGGTTTCCGCTGCGGTATATGGCGTTGTTCATGCGGATTCCATCTACTACAAACAAAATTCGGTTGGCAGCAAAGCCTCTTATCATAGGACTCCCTCCGCCCAATTGGCTCTTCTGTACAAAAACTTCATGGTTTACGGAAAGCATATCTGCCAAGGTTGGTGGACTTTGCAACAGTATTTCCTTGCGGGTGATTTGAGTGATATCGTTAGGAACTTCATTCTTCTTCTCTTCCCACCGGTTGGCCGAAATAATCACTTCGTTCAGGTCCACGAAACTGGTTTTCAACAATACTTTCCCATGACTTTTCCGGATATCCCGAAAAGGGATTCTCAGCATTTCATAAGCAGGATGTTGGAAAATAAGCGTATCGGAAACAGAAAAATCCGAAAGTTCGGCTTTTCCTTCCGGATTGGTGAGTGTACTTGTAGTTTTTGTAGTATTATAAATCAGCACGTTGGCCACGGGAAGTCGGGTTTGGTCATCCAACACCAACAGGCTTTGTGCAAAAAGTCCTGAAACAGGTAGCTGAAGGACGAAAACCAACACCCATTTCAGGACTGACATATGCTTTATACTTTAGAAACAATATTATTTTCTTTGGTTACTTCTTTGTTTGGCCGCATCTTCCAGTCGTTTTTGGAAACCTGACTTCTTCCTTGGCTTCTTTTTGTTTAGCTCAATTCGCTTGAGTAATTTCTCTTCGTTAATGGCATACTTGAACAGATACATCTGAAGGAAAGTAATTATGTTAGCCAGGAAATAGTAATAACTCAATCCCGAAGCATAGTTGTTAAACATGCCAAGGAACAGAATGGGCATTATGTACATCATGTTCTTCATGCCTGGCATGGACTGCGTTTGCGACCCCATCATTTGGTTATTCAGGTAGGTGTACATGATGGTTGAAACGGTCATGAGCAGCGTAAACAAACTGACGTGGTCTCCGTAAAACGGGATGTACCATGGCAGATGGAGAATGGAGTCGTAGCTTGACAGGTCGTGTGCCCACAAAAAAGATTGTTGTCGAAGCTGGATGGCCGAAGGGAAAAACTCGAACATAGCAAACAAAATAGGCATCTGTAAGAGCATGGGAATACATCCGGAAGCCGGATTGGCCCCCGCCTTTCGATACAATGCCATAACCGCCTGTTGTTTCTTCATGGAATCTTCCTTCTTGGGGAATTTAGCACCAATGGCATCTACTTCCGGTTTTAGTACCCTCATTTTGGCGGAGGACATATAGGTTTTGTAAGCAATAGGGAAGAGTGCCATTTTCAACAGGATGGTGAGGACAAGGATAACAATTCCGTAATTCCAGCCATAACTTCCTAGCCAGTTGAAAACAGGAATGACGATCCACTCATTAACCCATGCCAGTATGAAGAAGCCCCAGCCAATAGGAATTTGATGCTCCAGCTGCAAGCCATAGGATTTGAGCGTGGTAAAATCGTTGGGCCCAAAATAAAATGACATGGGGATAATCTTGTCACGCATCACATTGAAAGGAACCGTCAAATCAACCGACACGCTTTTCAGATAGTGTTTTGTCGGTGGATTTTTTTTGATTTTGTGTACTTTTAAAATACCATCGTTAAAAAACTGTTTGGCAATCAGTGTGCTGGAAAAAAACCGCTGTTTAAAAGAGACCCATTTTAAATTTGTCTTAATGGTTTTGTCTTCATCTTTTCTTTCAGACAGATTGTCAACATTATCCTTATAGAATTTGTAATAAATGGTAGCGCCGTTGCGGGTATCAACGGTTTTTTCTTCCTGCAGCAGGTCAACGTACCATTTAAGTTCCACGTAATTCATGTTAGCCGGAATAACTTTCTGCATGCCATGCATTACGATGTTGAAATTCAGCATGTAGTTATTCCCTTTAAAGGTATAAACATAGTCGATGTAACGCGTGGAGTCTATTGCTCCGTTTTGGTTATTGGCGTAAACCCGCATAACAAACCGGAGCGAATCGTTGCCGCTGACAACGTAGTTATCTCTATCGGGATGTTGCCCGACAACTGAAAAATAGAGATGATTTGTGTTAATGACTTTGTTGTTGGAGAAGAAAGAGATGCCAAAACGGCTGGTTGTTGAATCAAAAAGGTAAAGAGGACGTTGATCCCAGGTCTTGTATTTTTTCAATTCCACTGAATTGATAAAACCACCTTCTTTACTAATACTGAATTTCACCAAATCTGTTTGGATGGTATAATATTTCTTTTTGCCACGGGTAGCGGAGGAAAATACCCCGTTTCCCTGTGCTAAACCTGAAGTCTTTTCTTTAGTTACTTCGGGTTGCTGTTTTTGAGCTGCTTTCTTATTTTGGGTCTCTTCTGCCTTTAGGTTGTTCCTGCTTTTCAATGCTGCAACTTTCGCACGGTTGACAGATTCGTTGTAGCGCTGCATAACCATGGCTAAAGAGTCCTGTTTTCTCTTTTGCGCTGCTAACTTCTCTTTTGATGGCGCCATCCAGATGGAATAGCCAATCATTATAGCTCCAATCAAAATAAAACCGAGAATGGAATTTTTATTCATGTGTTCTTGTATAATATAAGGAGGGGCAAAGATAAACAGAATTTTGTTTTTTCTTCATAATGATACCAGAAAAGTGAATCTTGTATTTATCGGGTAAAACTTAGTAATTTTTATAGACATCAGATTTGCCGAAAACCTTTTTACCTTTGCATTTTATAAACGGGTACTATGAGAAAACTGTTAAACGAAGAGTTGGGACGTTTGGATGTGGAGGCTTTTAAAAAAGCAACCAAGATACCTATTATAGTAGTACTTGACAACGTGAGAAGTCTCAATAATATAGGCTCGGCTTTTCGCACCTCCGATGCTTTCCGGGTGGAAGCGGTATATTTGTGTGGTATCACGGCACAGCCCCCTCATCGCGAAATTCAGAAAACTGCTCTCGGTGCAACAGAGTCTGTGGAGTGGAAATATTTCGCTTCTACTGCTGAAGCGGTAGATGCTTTACGTGTGGGAAATTATCAGATAATTACGGTTGAGCAGGCTGATGAAAGTATTGAATTACAAGAGTTTAAGGTTGATATTGAGAGACGGTATGCGCTTATTTTTGGTAATGAGGTGAAAGGTGTTGAAGAGGACATTGTAAAGGCTGCTGACAAGGTCATTGAGATTCCCCAGTTTGGCACCAAGCATTCGCTAAATATTGCAGTAAGTATTGGCGTAGTTTTGTGGGACTTATGGGTAAAAATTCAAAAAATTAACAAATAGAAACTTTTGTGTAAAATTATCGGTTAAAAACTTAGATTTGCAGTACAATTTAAAAAAAGTTGTATATTTGCATATTGTACAAACGGGGAAAGCTATTTCCTATCTTAAAAAAACAAAACGTAATGGAAGTTTGGAATTTTAAAATCATAAACCTAACAAAATGAAAAAATTGTATTCGTTAACCCGGGTGCTCACACTGAGTATCCTGATGGTTCTCCCGCTGGCTTTTTATGCTCAGAATGCTTCTTCGAGTAAAAACGACAAGCAAAAAACCGAAAAGAAGACGAAAAATCTGAAAGAAAGTTTCTCTCCTTACCTGTTTGGACAGGCTGAATTTGGCTCTTCATGGTCACATGCCGAAGTTGCCTCCACACTTTTTGTACCCGACTTTAGGAAAAATGTATTTGTCGGAACCGGATATCTCGCCGTTGGCTGGCAGTTTCTTCCGTGGATTAACGTTTACGGTGGACTGAACCGCGGTTACGCTAAAGGATATCTTGCATCTGGTAGTGCCAGAATCAAATTGCTACCCAATTGGGCCCACGATTACAGGTTTACTTCCGATTTCTATGGGGCCGATTTGAACGTAGGAATTAACCTATCTAATCTAATTTCCGGTTATAAAGTTCGTAAAGTAAGCTTTGGCGCACATGCTGGTTTGGGGCAAACACAGTGGAAATCAATACTCTATGATGTAACAGCTGGAGTCCCGGTTGCAGTACATGGCTATAAAGGTAATACTGATTCACACAATGGCGGTATCTCAAACCGGAAAATTGCCTTGACTGTACCTGTTGGTGTCAATGTGAATTACACCCTGAATGATAATTGGGATGTTTATGGAGATTATACTTATACCTGGCTTGATACTGACCTTTTGGATGGTATTGTTGCAAACTATGGTAATGGTGGAAACGATGCTACTGTTCGGGCTATGCTCGGTATTCGTTATAACCTTCGTGGAATTGGTGTAAATTCGATGGCTAAGAAAGCGCTGGAGAAAACTACTCAAAATACAAAACCGGACCCGTTGGTTGAAGTTGGAGATAGTATTGAATTCACTGTTAGTGGAACTTTCCCTCCCAAATATTTCAACAAAAATGCCGTTATGTTGATTCAACCGGTCATAAAATATGAAGGCGGCGAAAAAACACTTGCACCGGTTAAACTGAAAGGCGAAAAAGTAACCGGCCAAGGTGAACTTGTAAGTTATCTGAATGGCGGTTCATTTAGCCACACTTACAAAGTGGCTTATGAAAAAGGGATGAATGTTGCCCAGGTGGTTACCCAATCGGTGGTTTATCATTACTCCGGAAAAGAATATGCGTCAGTGAAAGATGCCATTGCCGGTGATAAAAAGGCAAAAGCTATTGCTGATAAAAAAATTGCCGATGGAACAATCGTTACTGCCAAAGAAGTTATGCATAACGAAAACTTCTATTTTGCTCCTGATCATTATGAAAAGGAAACAATTGTTACAAATAAATCAGGTTTGTACTTTAAAGTCAACCAGGCCAGACTCAACTGGCGCCTGCCTCTCAACAAGAATAAAGAGAATTACAACGCTTTAAAGAATAACCTTTCTAAACTTTATAAAGGCTGGAAAGTTAAAAGTATTGATATTCAGGGATGGGCCTCTCCTGAAGGAGAAGAGACTTTCAACCAGGGTCTCTCAGAGCACCGTGCCCAAACCATGGAGAAATATATAAAGGCAAAGATTAAAAGAGAGCTACGTAAAAAAGATAACAAGTTTGCTTTTAAAAGCGTTGACGATTTGACATTTAACCTGAGCGCTAATGGCCCTGACTGGAACGGATTCATGAAAGCAGTTAAAAAATCGAGTATTGCTGATAAATCTGCTATCCTGAATGTTGTGAACTCGGCCAACGAAAGTAAAAAAGAAGAAGAAATCAGAAACATGATTCAGATTTATCCGGAACTGGAACGCGACATTCTTCCTCCTTTGCGCCGTGCCGAGCTTTATGTGAACGCTCTTGAACCCAAAAGATCGGAAAGTGAAATTGCAGCACTTTCTACCAGCCCCAATTACGGCGAACTGAAAGTTAATGAAATTTTGCATGCCGCTACCTTAACCAGCGACCTGAATACCAAAAAGCAGATTTATGCTAACGCAATGAAAAAATATCCCAAATGCTGGAGAGCAGTTGCCAATGCCGGTGCTGTTAACGTTGAGTTGGGTAATTACAAGGAAGCTAAAATGCTGCTGATGAAAGCCATAAAAATGAATAAAGACGCTTCTGTTGTACGAAATAGTATGGGTATTCTTCAGGCCAGAATGGGTAATTATAAGAAAGCTGAACATTGCTTCACCTTCGCCCAGAAACTTGGCGCTGATGAAACTTATAATCTTGGGGTAGTTAATATTATGAAAGGTGATTATGCTAAGGCTGTTCAGTTGTTGAGTGGTACCAAATGTGATTACAATCTGGGACTTGCCCAAGTGCTGAACGGAAACCTGAATACTGCTGCCAATACCTTGAAATGTGCTAAAGCAGATGCTGCTACGGACTATCTGTTAGCTGTTGTTGGTGCACGTCAGGGTAACAACGCTATGGTTTATGATTATCTTGCCAAAGCAATCAAACTGGATGCTTCTTATGCAAGTAAAGCTGCCAAAGACCGCGAATTCCTGAAACTTTTCAAGGAAGCCGATTTCAAAGCTTTGACAGGTAACAAATAGATTTTTTAAATTCCTAAACATAAAAAAGGGAGCCATCGGCTCCCTTTTTTATGTTTAGGAATTGTCTCTTTAATGATTCATCAACGCTTCAATCTCTTCCACCTCTATGGGGAAATCGGCCATTAGGTCTATGGGCTCTCCATCTGTGATCAAGATATCATTCTCAATGCGAATGCCGGTATTTTCTTCGGGGATGTAGATACCAGGTTCGCAGGTTAAGACCATCCCCGGTTTCAGCGGTTCATGTTTTGCTCCCACATCGTGTACATCTAACCCCATGAAATGAGATGTTCCGTGCATGAAATATTTTTTGAACAACGGATTATTCTTGTCTTGTTTCATTACTTCTTCTTCGCTGAATAAGCCCAGGCGTATCATCTCCTTTTCCATCAGCTCATTGGTTTTGTCGTTGATGTCGTTGATGGTATTTCCCGGAACATACAGTTTTTTTACCTCTTTCATAACCCTTAAAACAGTGTTGTAAAGTTCCTTTTGCCGGGGAGCAAACTTCCCGCTGACAGGAATTGTACGGCTAAGATCTGCTGTGTAGTTAGCGTATTCGGCACCAAAATCCATGAGCAACAGATCCCCCGATTGGCAGACTTTGTCGTTTTCTGTGTAGTGCAAAATGCAGGCACTTTTGCCAGAGGCAACAATGGGAGAATAACCATGACCTCCAGCTCTGAGGCGTGTGAATTCGTGACTGATTTCCGCTTCAACTTCAAACTCCCATACGTCCGGTTTGGTAAACTTCAGAATCCGGCGAAATGCCTTGTTGGTGATGGCACAGGCTTCTTTTATTAGATCAATCTCCTGCCGGCTTTTTATCAGGCGCTGCTTGGCAAGCAATGGCGCCGCCCTGTGATATTTATGCAGTGGATATTGCAACTGCAATGCATTTCCCAGCCTTTTTTCACGGGTTTCCACATCTGGAAAAATTTTGATATATTCGTTAGAATTCAAATATACATTGTCGAAATAAGACATGACTTCCTTTAGAGAAGCTTCAAAATCATCCAGCCAATAGACATTTTCTGTTCCCGATGTGTCCAGGGCTTCTTCTTTCGTGTATTTGTGGCCTTCCCATATCTCCAGCATCTCATTTGTTTTGAGAAGGAATAATGCTTCCCTCAACTTTTTGTTGGGACAGCCGGGGGCAAGCAACAGGATACTCTTTTCCTGCTCAATTCCGGTCAGATAAAAGAAATCGGAGCTTTGCCTGAAAGGATGATATTGGTCGCCATTACGCGGACATTGGTCGTTGGAATAAAAAAGGGCAAAAGAGTTTTTGCCCATCTGTTTAGCGAAGTTCTTTCTGTTACTTCTGAAGAACCTGTTACTTATGTGTTGATAGCGCATTTTGAAAATATTTAAACTTGTTATAAATTATCAAGGTTAAGGATGAATTTCCTTATTTCCTATCGTATTGTCTTAATTCTTTGATAAATTTGTGCATCTAAATTTTAGACAAAATTAAATAATTAGGTTAATTATTATGTTAAATTCGTCATTATGAGTAATAAACATTACTATTCTTCAGTTACGAAGAAAATTATCATGTCGCTGATGGGGCTGTTTTTAGTAACGTTTTTGGTGGTTCATCTTACCCTGAATTCGTTTTTGCTCTTCAGTAACAATTTATTTAATGAAGGCGCCCACTTTATGGGTACCAATGTTTTTATCCAGGTATTTCAGTGGGTTCTGTTTGCAGGCTTTGCCATTCACATTTTTTATGGGATTGTGTTACAAATTCAAAACTGGATATCGCGTCCTAAAGGCTATAAAAGAAGAGCTTTTATGGAGCAGTCGCCCTTTTCCAAGTATATGATCTATACCGGTCTTCTCGTTTTTATCTTTCTGATTATTCATCTGGGGAATTTCTTTTTCGTTAAGATGGGCTGGATTGGGAATGGTGTTCCTTTAACTTCCAACGGGGAGGAGAATATGGCACTAATGGTTCGCAACCTGTTTCAGCATGGTAGTTATGTCACATTTTATGTGGTTATGTTCCTGCTTTTGGGTTTTCACCTTGATCATGCTTTTCAGTCTGCGTTCCAGACCCTGGGACTTAACCATCGAACTTACTGGGGTTTTATCAAAGGCCTGAGTCGCGTTTATGCCATAGTTATAACTGCTGGCTTTGTTATCATTCCTTTGTTTATTTATTTTAAAATAGTATAGCCTTATGACAAAGATAGATTCAAAAATTCCGAAAGGCCCTATCGCTGAAAAATGGACCCGATATAAAGAACATCAAAAATTGGTCAATCCTGCCAATAAGCGTAAGATTGATATTATTGTTGTGGGTACCGGATTAGCCGGTGGGGCAGCTGCTGCCAGCCTGGGCGAAATGGGTTTTAACGTAAAAGTCTTTTGTATTCAGGACAGCCCCAGACGTGCGCACAGTATCGCTGCACAGGGTGGTATCAATGCTGCCAAAAATTATCCCAATGATGGTGATACCATTTATCGTCTGTTTTACGACACTGTTAAAGGTGGAGACTACAGAGCACGCGAATCCAACACCTATCGCCTCGCCGAAGTGAGTAATAACATTATTGACCAGTGTGTAGCACAGGGGGTTCCTTTTGCCCGTGAGTATTCGGGTTATCTTGCCAACCGCTCCTTTGGAGGGGCTTTGGTCTCCAGAACATTTTATGCTCGTGGACAAACCGGCCAGCAGCTGTTACTTGGTGCCTATGGTGCTTTAAGTAAGGAAATTAAACGTGGCTCCGTTTCATTATACACCCGTCGTGAAATGCTTGACCTGGTGGTGATGAAAGATGGTCGCGCACGTGGTGTCGTTGTTAGAAATCTCTTTACCGGAGAACTTGAACGCTATAGTGCTCATGCTGTTTTGTTGGCAACAGGTGGTTATGGAAATGTATATTTTCTTTCAACCAATGCCATGACTTCTAATGGAAGCGCTGCCTGGCGTGCTTACAAAAGGGGTGCTTATTTTGCCAACCCCTGTTATGTGCAGATACATCCGACCTGTATTCCCGTTCATGGTGAATACCAATCGAAACTGACGCTGATGAGTGAAAGTTTGCGCAACGACGGCCGTATTTGGGTTCCCAAGAAAAAAGAAGATGTAGAAAAGATAAGAAAAAAAGAAATTCGTCCGCGTGATATCGCAGAAGAAGATCGTGATTACTACCTCGAAAGAAGGTATCCGGCTTTTGGTAACCTGGCACCACGCGATGTCTCTTCCCGTGCCGCCAAGGAGCGTTGCGATGCCGGCTACGGTGTAGGACCTACCGGTCTGGCAGTTTTTCTTGACCTTAAAGATGCAATCAAACGTTTGGGTAAAGATGTAATCCAAGCACGTTACGGTAACCTCTTTGATATGTACCAACGTATTGTGGATGATGACCCTTACGAAACGCCCATGATGATTTATCCTGCTGTTCACTATACCATGGGTGGCCTTTGGGTAAATTACGAATTGCAAAGCAACATCCCAGGCCTGTTTGTGGGTGGCGAAGCCAATTTCTCCGATCACGGTGCCAATCGTCTCGGTGCTTCTGCTATTATGCAAGGGTTGTCCGATGGCTATTTTGTATTGCCTTACACTATGCAAAATTATCTTGCTGATCAAATTGCGGTCGGTGCTATTCCAACGGATACTCCTGAGTTTGATGCGGCTGAAAAAGATGTAAGGACAAGAATTGATAAATTGATGACTGTTAATGGAAAAGAACCCGTTGACTATTTCCATAAAAAGCTGGGACGTATTATGTGGGACCATGTAGGAATGGGGCGTAACAGAGCCGGCTTGGAAGAAGGAATTAAACTAATTCGCAAAGTGCGTGATGAATTTTGGAGTAATGTCCGCGTTCCGGGCAGCCCTAATGGTATTAATACCGAACTGGAAAAAGCACTTCGTGTGGCTGATTTCCTTGAACTGGGTGAATTAATGGCACGCGATGCTCTGCATCGTGAAGAGTCGGCAGGAGGGCATTTCCGTGAAGAATATCAGACTCCTGATGGCGAGGCCATGCGTAATGACAAGGACTTTATGTATGTGGCTGCCTGGGAGTATCCTGGTAACGACAAAGAGCCAAAACTCAACAAGGAAGAACTCAAATACGAATTTATAGAGGTGAAAACACGTAACTATAAAACTGCCTGACGAAGTGTTAATGAATTATTTTAAACATTAAAAACAAGAACAATGGATCTGAAATTAAAAATATGGCGTCAAGCCTCCCCAACTGATAAAGGCCGATTTGTAGATTACGCAGTTCATAACATATCGTCCGATACTTCTTTTTTAGAGATGATTGACATTTTGAACGACGAGCTCGTTGAAAAGGGAGATGACCCGGTAGCTTTTGACCACGATTGTCGTGAAGGAATTTGTGGAATGTGCAGTATGTTTATCAACGGTCATCCCCATGGCCCTGAAGCGGCTACCACCACTTGCCAGCTACATATGCGCAAATTTAAAGATGGTGAAACCATCGTTATCGAACCTTGGCGCGCCCGGCCGTTCCCGGTTATTAAAGACCTGATTGTGGATCGCTCTGCATTTGACGAAATCATCCGTGCCGGTGGTTATATTTCTACCACTTCGGGTGGCGTTCCCGATGCCAATGCTATCCCCATAAAAAAGGTAAATGCTGACCTTGCAATGGATGCTGCCGCCTGTATAGGCTGTGGCGCTTGCGTTGCCGCCTGTAAAAATGCTTCTGCTATGCTTTTTGTCTCGGCTAAAGTTTCACAATTAGCTCTGTTGCCACAAGGCAAAGTGGAAGCCAAAAGTCGTGTGAAAGCAATGGTAGCCAAAATGGATGAACTGGGTTTTGGTAATTGTACCAATACTTATGCTTGTGAAGCCGAATGTCCAAAGGAAATTTCCATTAGCAACATTGCCCGAATGAATCGCCAGTTTATCGGTGCAAAATTGGGATAATTTAATTTCTGTAATTATTCAAACGGGTATTCATCACCGATGGGTACCCGTTTTTTCATCGCGGATTTTTTTCTCTGCCAAATGATAATAATACTCCTGTATTTGCCTTCTTTTCTGTATTTTTGAACAAAATAGACAGAGGGATGAAATTTAGTGAAGTTATTGGTCAACAGGCCGTAAAAGAGCGGCTAAGAGCCAGTGTCGGTGAGAACCGGGTTGCGCATACCCAACTGTTTTTAGGGCAGGAAGGATCGGGTACGTTGCCGCTTGCCATTGCCTTTGCCCAATACCTAAGCTGTACAAACAGAAAAGAAGGGGATAGTTGCGGAATCTGTCCTTCCTGTGTCAAATACCAGAAGTTTGCACATCCTGATTTGCATTTTATTTTTCCAACGGCTATCAACGACAAAGTAAAAAAGAACCCTCAGTCAGAACTTTTCCAGGAAGAATGGCTGAATTTTATACGAAAGGAGAGGGGCTATGTTACACAAAGTTCCTGGTACGAAACCCTTGGGGTGGGAAATAAGCAGGGGACAATTTATGCCCGCGATGCCAACGAAATTGTGAAGTTGATTGGTTTCAAACCTTATGAATCTTTATTTAAAGTTGTGATCATTTTTCAGGCAGACCGGCTAAACTCTGCTGCTTCCAACAAGCTCCTGAAAAGCTTTGAAGAGCCACCCGATAACACACTGATTATTCTCGTTGCCGATCGTTACGAGCTGATAATTCCTACTGTTCGTTCCAGAGCACAGCTTGTGAAAATCCCTAAACTGAAGGATATTGACATTGAGAATGCTCTGCTTGAGCGGTTTTCTGAAAAACTGACCGGTGAAAAAGCCCGTGAGCTGGCTTCCTTATCACAGGGTAACTGGAACCTAGCCATAGAGCTAAAAGACCAAGCCGATGAAAACGACTTTAACTTTGTAAAGTTTCGCGACTGGATGCGCCTTTGTTTCCTTGGTAATGATTTTGTGGCTCTGTTCGGGATGATTCAGGAGTTGTCGCGACTGGGCCGTGAGAAACAAAAAAGATTCCTGAAATACGGCTTACAGGTTATGCATAACAGTTTGATGATTAACGGGAAACAGGAAATGCCGGTAGCAGTACGTACCAGCGAAAAGGATTATTTACAGAAGTTTGCTCCATATGTGAATGCCGCTAACCAAAAGCAGATGTATGTGCTACTTAATGAGGCAGTGTATCATGTAGAGCGCAACGCCCATCCAGGTATTCTTTTTGCCGATTTGAGCTTCAAACTAACAGCATTGATGCTGGCGGGGAAGAAGGCTGTGTAAATGTGGTAATCTATTGTAGAACGAACGAAAGCTTTTAAATTTGGGAAATTGCTTCAAGTATAATTTTCCTACTTTTGTACTTTCGTGAATTGAAGTTGTAGGAAATGGAAAATAATTTGGATAATAAAGACGAAAATAAAATTGTAGTGGGTAACAGAGGATGTTGTGCCGTTGATGAACAGACTGATGACTATTCTGTTAACCAACCGAGATGTTGTAAGTTAAGTTCTTTTAACTGGCTCTCAGGATATGAAGATCCCGGGCAGGAAGAACAGGAACAATTTGTTGAGGTGCGTTTCAAAAATGGACGTAAGGATTTCTTTTTGTGTCCTTCGGAGTTACGACTTAAAGAAAATGAGATTGTAACGGTGGAAACCAGTCCCGGCCACGATATTGGCATTGTGGCTTTAACCGGTACATTAGTACAGCAACAAATGAAACGGAAAAATTTCGATGTCTCAAAGTCGGAGAATAGAAAAGTGTATCGCCACTCCAGACTGAGCGACATTGAAAAATGGATGACTGCTATTTCACAGGAAAAAGAAGCCTTGTATGGTACCCGCCGGATTGCCGGGGAACTTGGCCTTGACATGAAAGTAAACGATGTGGAGTACATGGGCGACAAAACAAAAGCTATTTTTTATTTTACTGCCAGCGAAAGAGTTGATTTTCGTCAGTTAATTCGCCGACTGGCCGATGAATTTAAGGTAAGAGTTGAGATGCGTCAGATTGGGGTGCGCCAGGAGGCGGCCAAATTGGGAGGAATCGGATCCTGTGGTCGTGAACTTTGCTGTGCTTCCCATATGTGTACTTTTAAAAGTGTTTCTACCAATTCGGCCAGAACGCAGCAGTTGTCACTGAATCCACAAAAACTGGCCGGACAGTGTGGAAAACTCAAATGTTGCCTGAATTATGAATTGGATGACTATCTCGATGCCTTGTCGGAATTTCCTGATAACAAAACAGTACTGCGAACAAAAAAAGGACAGGCTTATCATCAGAAAAGTGATATCTTTCAAAAGCTGATGTGGTTTGCCTACGCAGATGATCCCAACAATATGATGGCTCTGCCGGTTGATAAAGTCAAAAAAGTTATCTCAATGAATCAGAAAAACAGGCTTCCTGCTGATTTGGAGGCTTTTGCCTTGCAAACGGAACAAAAATCTACCGAACCAATTAACGGTGCGAATGACTTTGCCTCTTATATTTAAATATCAGGATTCAAATTTCGTACTTGTTTTAATATTTTGAATAATAAAACAATCAATTTTTCATTGTTATTAATGTATGCTTTCGTTTCGTTTTAAAATACTGCTCCCATTGCTTCTTGTAGCCATACTCTTTCTGGCAGCTTGTAACAGAACCACTTTGTTTACTCAGGCTGTCAACTTTCACGACTCCTGGCCAAAGGATAAAGCTGCAAAGTTTACTGTGCCTGTGGAAGATACTCTTTCGTTATTTAATTTCTATCTTGATATAAGGCACACCGGAAAATACCGCTACAGTAACCTCTACCTGTTTATGCAAACCCGTTTCCCGAATGGAACTTATACAAGGGATACGCTTGAAGTAATGCTGGCTAATGTACAGGGGAAATGGCTGGGTAAAGGCTGGGGCGAAATAAAAGAAGACCGTATCTTGCTTAAGTCAAAATTACGGTTCCCTATGTCGGGAGACTACGAGTTTATGGTGTGGCAGGCTATGCGTGTTGATACGCTTAAAGCTGTTAGAAGCGTAGGAATTGACATTGAAAAAGATGATTAACATTCTTGAAAAAATAATATTTCATGGAGCAGAAAAAGAGCGAAAATTCAGTAAAGAAAAAACGGAAACGGTTTAATTATATAACCAAATTCTGGTTGCTTTATTTCATCGGCTTTGGATTGGTAATACTATTCTTTTATGGTATTGTAACCGGGTTTTTCGGAAAGATGCCCACGTTTCAGCAGTTAGAAAACCCTAAGAGTAATCTGGCTTCCGAAGTTATTTCTTCTGATGGACACGTCCTTGGCACCTATTTTATCGAAAACCGGTCTAATATAACCTATCGCCAGGTTTCTCCTTACCTGATTAATGCACTAATTGCCACTGAAGATGTACGCTTCGAGGAACATTCCGGAATTGATCCGAGAGCTTTGCTGAGGGTACTTTATGGCGTACTTACAGGAAAACACAAAGGCGGCGGGAGTACTATTACCCAGCAGTTGGCAAAGAACCTTTTTCCACGTGGCAAGCTGAATAAATTACAGCTTGTGGTGCGAAAGTTTCAGGAGTGGGTTACTGCCGTAAAGCTGGAGAGATATTACTCAAAAGAGGAAATTATTGCCATGTATCTGAATACGGTTTTTTTCGGCCACAATGCTTACGGAATTAAATCGGCCGCTAAAACCTTTTTCGACAAGCAACCCGATTCTCTTAACTTGCAGGAATCGGCTTTGCTGGCAGGTGTGGTGAACATGCCCACCCATTACAGCCCTATTTTGCATCCCAAAGCATCTTTAGAAAGACGTAACCTCGTGCTGTCGCAGATGGCCAAATACGGTTATATCACAAAAGCGGTTCGTGATTCGATACAGAAACTACCTCTAGGTGTTGAGCATTACGGATTATTAAGCCACAATACCGGTGAAGCACGCTATTTCAGAGAATATCTCAGGCGTGTTATGAACAAGTGGTGTGCAATGCATTTTAAGTCAAATGGCCAACCTTACAATCTTTACAAAGATGGCTTACGTATTTATACTACCATCGATTCAAGAATTCAACGAGATGCTGAAGATGCTGTGCATGAGTATCTTGCTGATCATCTTCAGCCAGCATTTTACACACACTGGAAAGATCAACCCAATGCGCCTTTTACTTTTCCGGGAGCCAGTGCCCAAGAGACAAAAATCCAGATCAAAAAGATTATGAACCAGGCCATGCACAGGTCGGAACGCTACCGCTTAATGAATAAAGCCGGTGTCCCGCTTGATTCCATTCAAATGGCATTTGAGAAACCTGTTCGTATGAAGGTCTTTTCGTGGAAAGGTATTGTGGATACAACTATGACGCCTATGGATTCTCTCAGGTATTACAAGTATTTCCTGAATGCCGGTTTGATGTCCATGGAGCCGCAGACAGGTTATGTCAGAGCCTATGTAGGTGGTATTGACTACCGTTTTTTCAAGTACGACCATGTTACACAGGCCAAGCGGCAGGTGGGTTCAACTTTTAAACCGTTTCTTTACACGCTGGCTATGCAGGAAGGCGAATATAGTCCCTGCTACAAAGTGCCAAATATCTCTTACAGTGTGAAAATGCCAAATGGAAAGTACTGGACACCACACAATGCCGACTCACGTCGTATAGGAGAGGAAGTTACTCTTAAATGGGCACTGGCTAACTCGAACAACTGGATTTCTGCATGGCTGATTAGTCGTTTTTCACCCCAGGCAGTGATACAGATGGCGCACAAAATGGGTGTAACCTCTTATATTCCTCCGGTTCCGTCCATTGCTCTTGGAACTCCGGATCTCTCTCTTTACGAAATGGTAGGTGCCATGAATACTTTTCCCGATAAAGGTGTGTACATCAAGCCTGTTTTCATTACAAAAATTGAAGATAAAAATGGTAACCTGCTCTATCGTGCAGCACCAAAAAAAACGGAGGCTATGAGCGAAATTACCGCTTACAAAATGATTAAATTGTTGCAAGGTGTTGTGGAAAGCGGTACGGGTATCCGGTTGCGCTACAGGTATGGATTTAATAATGCTGTGGCGGGCAAAACAGGTACTACACAAAACCAGTCAGATGGTTGGTTTATGGGTATTGTCCCCAGGCTGACTACCGGAATATGGGTGGGTGCCGAAGACCGTAGCGTTCATTTCAGGACTATAAAACTGGGCCAGGGTGCAAATATGGCACTTCCCATTTGGGCCATATTTATGAAAAAAGTATATGCTGACCCCTCTCTTGGTATCCGCCTTTCGGATAATTTCTCCAAGCCGCTGAAAAATATTGATATCGAATTCGACTGTGGGAAATACGATAAAAAACATAAGGGACTGGATACGGGGTCTACACAAACCGACCATTTTTAAGGATTATTTTCCCAAATGATAAAATTCTATTAAATAGATGGTTTTATTAAGATTTTATCTAACTTTGTAAACTGGCTGAGAGGTGTATTATTGCTCTTCCTGGCAACTAACTTGAGAGTGAAAATACTAAACTTTACTGTTACGAAAGTGGAAGCTTGTTTTGATGCCGTGTTGATTGTTAGGAGGTTCCGGTTTCCCTTGTTGGGAAAAAAAGTACTTTTATCCGTTTTATTCTTGTGGATATTCTCCTCATTGACGTTTGGCGACACTTACAATAAATACTCCGCTGATACGGCCAGATTTCATCAGCTTTTAAATATATCAACAACAGATTTACTGGACAGTGCCCTAATTCAACTTGATAGTGCGGAGAGACTGGCCGGAGCATTGAGGTCAGACACGCTTCTTGCCAAGGTTTTTATCCGGCGGGGAAATTTGTTTTTTAATCATAACCTACTCGTTAAGGCTGATTCAAATTTTCAGATGGCCAGGGTTATACTGGCTGATCACAAGAGAGATAACAGTTACCTGTTGTTGCTAAAAAACCTGGCTATTTCTAATTATTATCTTGGAAATAATCCGAAAGTTCTGAATATAACTCTGGACGGTTTGGAAGTGGCCCGGAAATTGAATAATAAAATGTTTCAGGGTACTTTTAATAATATTTCAGGGATTGCTATGGATGGAATGGGCAACAGGGCCCAGGCACTAAAGTATTATCTACGTGCACTCGATATTTTCAAATTGCTTCAAGATAAAGAAAAAATAGCCAGTGTTGAAATGAACATAGGCGTGCTATACGAAGAACAGGCGAATCTTGATAAAGCAGAGGAGTATTATCAGAATACTTTCCTTATTGCAAAAAATATTCAGGATACCAATCTCATGTCAGCATCTTATAACAATCTGGCAAATATATTCTCTGCCCGTAAAGAATACAAAAAGGCACTTAACTATACCTTCAAATCATTGGCTTTAAGCAGGAAAAAAAATGATTTGTTCACTGTGGCAATGGATTTAAACAATATCGGGGATGCCTATGAGAATTTAAAGGATTATTCCATGGCTTTTGATTATTATCGTCGGGCGCTCAAATTGGCGCGGAAAATCCATAGTAACCAGACAATTAGTATCAGCCTTTCAAATATTGCTGAAATCTATGAAAAGAAACAGAATATCCCTCAGGCTATCAAGTATGCTACAGAAAGTTGGAAGCAGCTGGAAAACGGTGGGGATGTGAATAATGTATTGGCATCTCTAAAACAATTGCAACACCTATATGCTGTCAGTAGTGATTATAAGAAAGCTTACAGCTTTATGTCCAGGTATATAGATATGCGTGATAGCATTTTCTCTAAGCAGAGTGAATCTCGGTTGTCCAAGGTACAAATGGATTATGCCTTTAAAGCCAAAGACCAATCACTAAAACTGGCCACAGAAAGGCAGAAAATAATTCAGGCGTATTTGATTATTTCTCTTTTTGCGTTGTTACTGGTTATTGTTGCTGCTGCTTTTCTTATCCGGTTACGGGTTTTGAGAAATCGCGCATTAAAAAACAGAGTCTCCTTTGTAGACAACCTTCTGGAGTACTCCGAGAGTTTTGTTCTAATGCTGGATAGTGATCTTAGGATTTCATACCTAAGTCCTTCGTATCAAAAGATTTTTGGCCATTATCTGAAGGATAGAAAAGGGGGGAGCTTTTTTGATTTTGTTCATCCTGATGATGTGGAAACAATAAAAAAAATGTTGCAACAACTTTCTCAGGGAGAAAAGAAAAGGGTTGAATTCTATTTCCAGTTGAAAAAAAGTACCGGCGAATACCGTTATATGCAAGGTGTTTTTAATAATCTCCTTGACAATCCTGATTTAAAAGCTTTTGTTCTTAACTTTTGGGATATCACCGAGCTACGAAAGACACAGCAGGCCATTTCAGAAAGTGAGAAGAAATACTATGATATTTTTAATGCCTTTCCGGATATCTATTTTAGAATTAACATGAAAGGTATCATCACGGAAATAAGTCCTTCCGTAAACTCAATTGCCGGCTACGACCGTTATGAAGTCATTGGTAATCCTATATTTGATTTTGTAGAGATGGATATGGATTGGGAAAAAGCCCGCAAAAT
>VAPM010348099.1_pt1 | contig 26128 bp, 24 predicted proteins | sample 3395091 | NCBI WGS metagenome assembly VAPM01 (sample SAMN08290445, study PRJNA428436) | hydrothermal vent metagenome | isolation source: Deep-sea hydrothermal vent chimney 3 | place: Pacific Ocean: Juan De Fuca Ridge
CTATGAAGTTTACGATAGCAAAACTAGTGAGAACGCAGAAGGTTTTATGAATAAATGTTTGTCTTTTTTTCCCTTTGGTATAACTCATGTACTTACAGATAATGGACTTGAATTTACCAATAGACTTATAAAGTCTAAAAAAGGAAACCTTTGCCAAAAACCTTCAAAGCTTGATGCGCTATGCAAAGAGAATAATATTGATCACAGGCTCACAAAACCAAGTACCCCAAAGACTAATGGAATGGTTGAAAGGGTCAATGGAACTATTAAAAGAGCTACAATACTAAAAGATCATTATAACAATAAGCAGGAAATGATTACAGCTTTAAATACTTTTCTAATCTATTATTTAATCTATCGAAGGCATGGAGGAATCAGAAAAGAACTCAATGTGAAAACACCTTTTAATGCAATCGAAAAATGGCATGAATTAAAACCAGAAATATTTATAGAAAAACCAATCGATTTTAAAAATAAAATACTAAACTTGAAACAAGATTATAATTCAAGTTTTCTTAAACAACCTCGTGAAACTTGACAACTATTGATTTACAAATTGGATTATAAATATATTTAATATTCTCACCTTTTAGATTTATATAAACCTTGTTGATTTTATAATTGAACATATTATCAATAGGCAAATTTGGAATAATGGAATTTTATTGTGAATTCCTTTTCCTTAGCTTATTTTTGCGCTTCATTTTCATTCTGGATGCCCACTTTATATTAGTAATTGCTTGATACTTGCAAAAGATATCTCAATGTGGAATAAATACAAGCTTGCTATTACCCTAATGAAATGACTAATTATTTATACCTAAAATTTGTAGTAAATACATTGATATGTTAAGAGATAAAACTGTTTTCGAATTAATTCAAAAGGAGCAAGATCGTCAAGAAAATGGCATTGAGCTGATAGCATCAGAAAATTTTGCCTCCACACAAGTCATTGAGGCAATGGGAACAGTTTTAACTAACAAATATGCTGAAGGGCTTCCTGGAAAAAGATATTATGGTGGCTGCGAAGTTGTAGATGAAATTGAAGACCTCGCCATTGACAGGGTTAAGGAATTATTTGGTGCTGAATGGGCAAATGTACAACCACATTCAGGTGCCCAAGCTAATGCTGCGGTAATGCTTGCTGTGCTAAATGCGGGGGATAAAATATTAGGTTTTGACCTTTCTCATGGAGGACACCTTACACATGGTTCTTCAGTAAATTTTTCAGGAAAGCTTTATCAGCCATCTTTTTATGGTGTTGAAAAAGAAACAGGCCTGATCAACTTTGACAATGTAGAAGAAATTGCAAAAAAAGAGCACCCAAAACTTATTATATGTGGTGCCTCTGCTTATAGCCGAGAGTGGGATTATAAAAGATTAAGAGAAATAGCAGATCAAGTTGGAGCCTTACTTTTAGCTGATATTTCACACCCAGCCGGCTTGATTGCACGGGGCTTATTGAATGATCCCCTGGAATATTGCCATATTGTGACTACCACAACACACAAAACACTCCGTGGCCCAAGAGGCGGCATGATCATGCTAAGAGATGATTTTGAAAACCCATTTGGAATAAAAACAATGAAGGGAGTGACCCGAAAAATATCCTCACTTTTAGATTCGGGAGTCTTTCCAGGGACCCAAGGGGGGCCACTTGAGCATGTAATTGCCTCAAAGGCCATTGCATTTGGAGAAGCTCTTTCTGATGATTATATGAAATATATTCTTCAGGTAAAAAAGAATGCTGACGTCATGGCAAAAAAGTTTATGGAAAAGGGATATCACGTGATTTCTGGAGGTACTGACAATCATCTGATGTTGATAGATTTGAGGCCTAAAGGAGAAATATCTGGTAGGGATGCAGAAAACGCATTAATTAAAGCTGATATCACCATCAATAAAAATATGGTGCCATTTGATACCAGATCACCATTTGTAACATCAGGGATAAGAGTAGGAACTGCCGCCATCACCACTAGAGGAATGAAGGAAGTAGAAATGGAAAAAACTGTTGATCTTATTGATGATGTATTGATGAATAAGGACGACGATAAAAAATTAAAAGAGATTAAAGAAGGAGTAAATTCATGGATGGGGGATTTTCCTCTTTATAAATAATTAGATAGTGGAAGAAGAATACGATGTAAATGACGAAAACCTGCACAAGGCTGAAAGAGAAATGTCTTTCTTAGATCATCTTGAAGAACTGAGATGGCATGTGATCAGGTCCTTGGGTTCGATTGTGGTCATTGCAATTGCAGCTTTCATATTTCGTCAACCTATATGGCACTATATTATTCTTGCTCCTTCAAGGCCAGATTTCTGGACCTATGAGATGTTTTGCCGCCTGGGCAGCCTGACAGGTGCCGAATTCTTTTGCATAGACGAATTGCCTTTTATTATACAAAACAGAAGAATGACTGCCCAGTTTACTATGGCAATAACTTCAAGTTTTGTAATAGGCTTGATAGTTGCATTTCCATATGCTTTCTGGGAGTTTTGGAGATTTATAAAACCCGGCTTGTATAAAAATGAAAAGAATTTAAGTCGTGGAGCTGTTTTTTTTGTTTCACTTCTGTTTTTAAGTGGAATTATGTTTGGCTATTATGTAGTAGCTCCGATTTCAATAAATTTTCTTACAAACTTTAAGCTTGACGAAAGTATATCAAACGAAATTGATCTTACAAGTTACGTTTCAACAGTATTGATGCTAGTATTTGCTTGTGGAATAATGTTTCAATTACCTGTTGTAGTTTATTTTCTGACTAAGGCTGGTATTATTACACCTGAGTTTCTGAAAATATATCGAAAGCATGCTATTGTTGTAATTCTCGTTTTGTCAGCTTTTATTACTCCTCCGGACCCAATTAGCCAAATATTGATGTGCTTTCCACTTCTCATTCTGTATGAAGTGAGTATTGTTATCGCCAACTCAATTAAAAGAGAAGAAGATAAAAAACTTTTGGAATAACCTATCAATGTCGTTTAGTTAGTAGACTGATATTAATATTACTTTAATAATTATGAACTCGTGGCATAAGTGGAATAGAGAGTTTGTGCCTATATTCATTATTTGAAAATTATTTAACCAAGATGAAAAAGTTGAAAATTGCCATAGGTAGTGATCATGCAGGTTTTGAATTGAAAGAAAAAGTTGTTGAATGGCTCAATTCCCTAAAAGTTGATATCAAAGATTTTGGTACGTATTCAAAAGAAAGTGTTGATTTTCCAGACTTTGCACATGCCGTAGCAAGTGAGGTAGAAAATGGTCAGTTTGATATTGGCATATTGATATGCGGAACAGGCATTGGAGTTGATATGACTGCCAATAAACATCAGGGGATTCGATCAGCACTTTGCTGGAATAAAGAAGTAAGTAAATTAGCCAAAGGTCATAATAACGCCAATATAGTCTGTCTCCCTGGGAGGTTTATTTCAATAAATGAGGCTATAGAAATATTGGATGTTTTTTTTAATACTGAATTTGAAGGCGGAAGGCACAAAAGAAGAATTGGCAAAATTAGTTGTTGATATCCTTTCTTTTATAAATGCCTGGTTCGGTTAACGCATATTCCATTGCAAGTGGAGGAATGTGATCAAATAATTTTGGCACCAAATTAATTTGATCGATAATAAAATCAGGCATATCGCTTCTTAAATTATTGTTGATTGATTCCAAATTGTCGTAATAATCCAATTTTTCAAGTTGGCCTTTTGATAATTCCCAGTTGAAATATGGGGTTGCCTGCTTCGAAAAATAATACGGGCTGATATCTGGGCCTATCACTAGGACTTTCCTGTTGGCATATGCCGGAGACTTTTGATCCTCAACAAACAACAATCGGTTTATATTTATTTGATCATAGATACTGATAGAATAAAAGGTTATGCCAAAATAGAAAAAGATGACCAATAAGAAATAAACCAAAAAACTTAATTCTCTTTTTAATTTATTTTTTAATGAAAGAAAAAAATGACTTAGAAAAAAACTTCCCCATGGGCAAAACATAACTAAACTGTAACCATCGCCTTCAGTGTAAAAAGCATAAATAGCCAAGGTGACAATAGCGGCAAAAAACATAACCTTTTGAACTCTTACCTGAAATACGGTAAAGCCAAAACCCGATAGTGTTTTAAAGGATGATAAAGAAAATAAAAGAATTGAAGACCCAAATAAAATCAGGATAGTTTTAAATGACAAATAGTGTTCATAACTCGTTTTGAATATTGAAGTAAAGAAATTTCCGAATAACTCATCATTTTTTCCATACCCCGAATAAATCAACCAGCAAATAATTAAAGGAACAAAAGCTCCATAAAGCAATAATAGATATCTTCTACCTATTGTATTTGTGAAAAATAATAGCCCTATTATATGGACAAAAATTAAATTTAAATAAGGTAAATAGAACAATGAGGCAATTCCAATATAGAGTCCAATATTCAAAAGATTACCATCAATCCTATCTCTGGTTTCGATATGTTTGAATAAACTATTTAAGGATAAAAGGACAAATGTCAATCCCATTAGTTGTGGGGAAAGGACCATTATATTAAAAAAGGACAAGCCTAATATTCCGTAAAAAAGGGCAGGTAAATAATTATTTTCATTATACATTTTATGTTTCAATGAAATATAATTCATGAAAAATACCTGGAAAAAAAACAGAAAAATCCCAAGAATTTGTATTGATAGTTGAGACCGACCAAACAAAAAATTAATTAAGCGATATACCAATGCTGATAATGGTCCTATGTCATCCCAAACACCGACATACAACATTGCCCCTTCATTTAAGCGCTCTCCGACAATCATCCAGCTTAGTTCAGGTATGGTGAGCCAATTATTAGAAATTAGATAAGGCAACCTGAAAAGAAACAATACAATGAAAATGAGGATTAGTCGGTATGGATCATTTTTTCTAAAATAGCCTAACAATAGTATATTTGTTCATTAATAAGTAATATGCGACAATATAGAAATACTCGTTTATTAACTAATAATAGTTGACAATAAATATTTAATTTTTATTATGAATACACGCCAATTAAAGTTTTCAAGACTTATTCAAAAAGAATTGGCTGAAATATTTCAGAAAGATCAAAAAAGTTTTTTTTTAGGAAATATTATCTCTGTTACACAGGTCGATGTAACACCGGATTTTAGTATAGCAGATGTTTATTTGAGTCTGGTTTTGGATGGTGATAAGGAAAAAATGTTAGATATTGTTCAGCACCATAAAGGTGATATCAAGCGATCATTATCTAAAAAAATTGGAAAACAAATCCGCAAAATTCCAGAATTAAAGTTTTTTTTAGATTTAGGTGCTGAGCAGGCACAAAATATGGATGAAATATTTAAGAAATTACACATACCTCCAGATGGAGAATAGTTAATCCGGATTTTCTTGAATCTACCTCTATTCATAGCGCGCAAGTATTTTCTCTCAGAAAAGAAAAAGAATTTCATTAATGTAATATCTATCATTTCAATGTCAGGGGTAGCTATTGGCACAATGGCCTTGGTGATTGTCCTATCTGTTTTTAATGGCCTTGAAGATTTAATCCGAGAATTAAACATGAACTTCGATCCGGAACTTAAGGTTGAAGCTTCAAAAGGAAAAAGTTTTGAATTAAAGCCGGAATTTTTAGCTGGAATAAAATCAATAGATGGAGTTGATATTGTAACACAAGTTGTTGAGGATAATGCTTATGCCAAGTATAAAAACGATGAGATGGTTGTCAAATTAAAAGGTGTTGAAAAAAACTTTATTGACCACCATAGAATTGATCAAAATATAATACAAGGGAGATTGGCGTTGGAAGAAGACGGTGTGAATTATGCCATTATCGCTCGTGGCGTTCAAACATCTTTATCAATTAACCGCTTGAGCAAAATGCATACGCTGCAATTCTACTACCCAAAGCGAAAACAGACAAGTGGAATAATGCCGGGAAACTTAACAAATCATAAGGTTATATTACCTGTGGGAGTATATGCAATAGAAAAGCAATACGATATGAATTATGTATTTGTGCCTCTCGATTTTGCAATTGAACTGATGGATTACGGAAATAGGAGGACTTCGCTTGAATTGAAAGTCAATGCTGACTATAGTATTTCGGATGTGAAAGAAAGTGTTAAAAAATTTGTGGGCAATGATTTCAAGGTGTTGACGAGTGAGGAGTTACATGCAGATTTTTTCAAGGTGTTAAAGATTGAGAAGCTCTTTGTGTTTATTGTTTTTTCATTCATTCTCGCCATAGCATCCTTCAATATTTTCTTTTCCTTGACCATGCTGGCAATTGACAAGAAAAAGGATATTGCTGTTTTATCAGCACTAGGAGCAGATAGCAGATTAATCAAAGCAATTTTTTTAACTGAAGGTGCAATGATTTCATTTATTGGAGCATTCCTTGGTCTTTTTTTGGGTTTGGCCATTTGTTCAATACAACAGGAATTTGGAGTTATTTCTATGGGGATGCAATCTGCAGTTGTAGATGCTTATCCAGTGAAAATGCAGTTTCCTGATTTTTTATATACGGGATTGAGTATCATTTCAATAACAATAATGGCCTCTTATCGGCCCGCAATAATTGCTGCCAGAACAACAATTCAGGGTAATATTTAATTGAAATATTTATAATTTCCCAATTATTTTTCATTGAAAGTGACTGCAATATATTTATTGATTTTTCAGAAATAATCAAGCCTCAAAATCACCATCTTTTTTTTAAAACATAATATGTTCGGCCGTGGTTATGTGCAAATAAGATTTTTCTTACATCTTATTAAAAATCCAACTTTTGTCTTGATAAAATGATAATTGTAGAAGGATAAATAATACTTTTGTTTCTCATTTTTTATTATAAAATCTAACCACTGAATCGTATGAAAATTGCTGTAATTGGCACCGGTTATGTTGGCCTGGTAACTGGAACATGTTTTTCTGAATTGGGTAATCAAGTAACTTGTGTAGATATTGATGAAGAAAAAATAAATAATCTAAAGAATCGTAAGATTCCCATATATGAACCCGGGTTGGACGTGTTGTTCGAAAGAAACGTTAAACATGGGAGATTAAAATTCACCACAAATTTAGTAGAAGGAATAAAAGACGCCAAGGTAATTTTTTTGGCTTTACCTACGCCTCCTGGTGAAGATGGTTCAGCTGACTTAAAATACATACTTAAGGTTTCAGAAGACTTAGGACCACTACTTAAAGAGTATGTAGTTATTGTTGATAAAAGTACAGTTCCTGTTGGCACAGCTGAAAAGGTAAGAACGAAAATCGCAGAAAATTGTAAAGTAGATTTTGATGTCGTCTCAAATCCTGAGTTTTTGAGAGAAGGTGTAGCGGTTGAGGATTTTATGAAACCAGACAGAGTGGTAATTGGAACCAGCTCAATGAAAGCGGTTTCAATTATGGATGCTTTATATGCTCCATTGGTTCGTCAGGGTAATCCTATAGTTTTTATGGATGAAAGTTCAGCTGAGCTCACAAAATATGCTGCAAATTCCTTTTTAGCTACTAAAATTAGTTTTATGAATGAGGTAGCCAATTTGTGCGAAAAGCTTGGCGCAAATGTCGATGATGTAAGAAAAGGAATTGGTCTGGATTCGAGAATAGGAAAGCGATTTTTATTTGCCGGTATAGGATATGGTGGTAGCTGTTTTCCAAAAGATGTTCAGGCTTTGGCCAAATCGGCAGAGAATGCTGGTTATAATTTTCAAATATTAAATTCCGTAATGGAAGTTAATCAAGAACAAAAACTAAAGCTCTTTTATAAGTTAAAGGATTATTTTGGTGATTTGAAAGGGAAGACCATCGCTATATGGGGATTGGCCTTTAAGCCCTACACAGATGATATTAGAGAAGCTCCGGCTCTTTACAATATCAATGAATTGCTAAAAGAAGGTGCTAAGGTTCAGGCATATGATCCGGAAGCCATGGAAAATATTGATAAAATTTATGGTAATAAAATCAAATTATTTGAAGATGAATACAATGCTCTGGAAGGCGCAGATGCATTGTTGATAATAACTGAATGGCCGGTATTTCGTCAGCCGGATTTTAATTTAATGACTGAGAAGTTAAAAGAAAAAGTTATTTTTGATGGAAGGAATCTATATCCTACTAAACAAATGAAAGAGTTGGGCTTTAAATATATAAGTATTGGAAGGAAAGAAGTAAATGGCTAAGAAAAAAATATTAATTACCGGAGCAGCGGGATTTTTAGGATCTCATCTTTGCGACCGCTTCATAGCAGAGGATTATGAAGTGTTGGCAATGGACAATTTGATTACAGGAAACCTTAAAAATATTGAACATCTGTTTCATCTGCCGCATTTTAATTTTTATGAACATGATGTTTCAAATTTTGTTCATGTTTCTGGCGACTTAGATTATATTCTTCATTTTGCTTCTCCGGCAAGTCCCATTGACTATTTAAAAATCCCAATTCAGACCTTAAAAGTAAGTTCGCTGGGGACACACAATCTTTTAGGTTTGGCAAAAGATAAAAAAGCCAGAATATTAGTTGCCTCAACTTCTGAAGTTTATGGCGATCCGCATGTACATCCTCAGACTGAAGGCTATTGGGGAAATGTAAACCCTGTTGGCCCAAGGGGTGTGTATGACGAAGCAAAGAGATTTCAGGAGGCAATTACCATGGCATATCATACTTACCATAAGGTAGAAACAAGAATAATCAGAATATTTAATACCTATGGCCCTAGAATGCGACTCAATGACGGCAGGGTTTTACCAGCATTTATAGGACAGGCCTTGAGGGGTGAAGACCTGACAATTTTTGGAGATGGGTCTCAGACAAGATCTTTTTGTTTTGTTGATGACCTTGTAGAAGGAATTTATAGGTTATTGAAAAGCGATTTCACAAGTCCAGTAAATATTGGAAATCCTGATGAAATCACAATAAAAGATTTTGCAGAGGAAATTATCAAGTTAACCGGAACGGATCAGAAGGTAGTTTATGAGCCCCTGCCACAGGATGATCCAACACAACGACAGCCTGATATTACTTTGGCAACAAAGGAATTGGGATGGGAGCCAAAAGTATCAAGATCGGAAGGACTAAAAATTACTTATGAATATTTCAATTCTCTTTCTCAAGAGAATTTGTATAAAAAAGAGCACAACGATTTTGAAGGGTATATTAAAAAATAGCATTTTCGTTACATGAAAAAAATTCTGATCACCGGTGGAGCTGGGTTTATTGGTTCTCATGTAGTAAGGTTATTTTTGAAAAATCATAAAAATTATCAGATAGTAAATCTGGATAATCTCACATATGCCGGTAACCTGGAAAACCTGATAGATATTGAAGATAATCCCAATTATTCATTTGTCAGGGGTGATATTATTGATGGTCAGTTTATTCAGGAACTATTTGAAAAGCACCAGTTTGATTCTGTTATCCATTTGGCTGCTGAGTCTCATGTTGATCGATCAATTACCAACCCAATAGAATTTATTCAAACCAATGTTGTTGGCACCGTAAATCTGTTAAACGCAGCAAAAAACCTGTGGAAAGATAATTTTTCAAAAAAGCTTTTTTATCATGTCTCTACTGACGAAGTGTATGGATCTCTTGATGATGGGGGATTCTTTCTGGAGACAACAGCTTATGATCCGCAATCTCCATACTCTGCCTCAAAAGCTGGCAGTGATCACTTTGTGAGGGCTTATCAAAATACATATGGACTTCCAATTGTTATCTCTAACTGTTCAAATAATTATGGACCCAATCAATTTCCGGAAAAACTAATCCCGTTATTTATTAATAATATTCTAAATAAAAAACCTTTACCGGTCTATGGAAAAGGAGAAAATGTGAGAGATTGGCTGTATGTCGAAGACCATGCAAGAGCTATTGATGTCATATTTCACCAAGGTAAAATTGGAGAGACATATAATATTGGAGGGTTTAATGAATGGAAAAATCTTGATTTGATTAAAATCTTATGTAAAACTGTTGATGAGAAAATAGGGCGGCCATCCGGAACTTCTGAAAAATTGATAACCTACGTTCAAGACAGAGCCGGTCATGATTTGCGATATGCTATTGATGCATCAAAAATTATGAACGAATTTAATTGGCAGCCATCCTTGCAGTTTGAGGAAGGTATTGGCAAAACAATTAATTGGTATCTTGCTAATAAAGATTGGCTTGCAAATGTTACTACTGGTGCATATTTGGATTATTATAAGGATCAATACCAAAACAGGAAATAATGAAGGGTATCATTTTAGCCGGTGGTTCCGGAACAAGATTGCATCCATTAACGCTTGCTATGAGCAAGCAAATGATGCCAGTCTATGACAAACCAATGATATATTATCCATTGTCAACACTCATGCTTTCAGGCATCAGGGAAATATTGATAATATCAACACCTCTTGATCTACCAATGTTTAAAAACTTACTGGGAGATGGGAAAAAATTTGGCTGCGAATTTTCTTATGCAGTACAAGAAATACCAAATGGTCTTGCCCAGGCATTTGTCTTAGGAGAGAAATTTATTGGTAAGGAAAAAGTAGCTTTAGTTTTAGGAGATAATATTTTTTATGGCAGCGGAATGTCACAGCTTCTTCAATCAAATAATAATCCTGACGGGGGGGTTGTATTTGCCTACCATGTTACTGACCCGGAGCGATATGGAGTTGTTGAATTTGATGAGCAGTTTAAGGCGGTCTCGATTGAAGAAAAGCCCGATAAGCCAAAATCAAACTATGCGGTTCCCGGATTGTATTTTTATGACAATGACGTTGTTGATATTGCGAAAAAATTACAACCAAGTAAACGTGGTGAGTATGAGATAACTGATGTAAACAAAACTTACCTTGGGCAAAATAAGCTTCATGTTAGGATTTTGGATAGGGGGACTGCCTGGTTGGATACCGGAACATTTAATTCGTTGATGCAGGCAGGTACTTTTGTACAGGTGATTGAAGAACGTCAAGGGTTAAAGATTGGGTGCATTGAAGAAACAGCTTTTCGTATGAATTTTATTGATGAGAGCAAATTAGAAAAGTTAGCTAGACCGTTGTTGAAAAGCGGATATGGAAAATATTTAATTAACATCATTAAAAAATAGCTGCTGCTATTTCTTGAATTTTATAATAAAAGAAGACCCAATTTCCTTTTTTCTAATCAAAGAAATACTGCCATTTAATCTCTTCAAAAAATAAGTAGTATTATGCAGCCCCAAACCCAAAGACCCTTCTCCTCCTGATGCAATGCTGGACAATTTCATGTATTTCTGAAATAATAGATGTTCTTCTTCCGGTTTGATGCCGCAACCAAAATCCTGAGTTTCTATTGAATAACCAGTATCAATAGCATTTAGTCGAATAATTATTTTCCCACCTTCTTTGGAAAATTTTATAGCATTGGATAGCACATTCTCTATTACTCGCTTCACAAAATATTCATCAGAATTTATAATTGATGTGTCATTGGGGATCTCTGTTGTAATATTTAACTTTTTTATTTCAACTTGTTTGTAAAACGACTTTACAGCTGATTGTACAATTTGAGTCAAATCGTATTCTGCCTTATCAATAGTAATATTTCCGGCATCAATCTCCCTCATATCTTTCAAATTTTGCATCATTTCTAAGCCACTTAGAATCGATAAATACATTAATTCAATGTACTTATTTTGAGAAGGGGATATTTCAGAATTATCCATTTCAAAAAGCTGTAACAATGCAAAGATTCGATTAAAGGGCGATCGAATATCATGGTTAACCAGTTTCAATAATTTGTATTTTTCTTCTTTAGTTTGATCAAGTTCTAATTTCAAATTTTCAATATTCATAAGGGCTCGATGAAGTGATAGAATTAATGCCTTAAATTATGAATTATTGAAATATATTTATAAATAATTCAGGTTTACTTCCAATTTGTTTAATCATAATAATTAGATAGTTTTGTTTCCTTTTTTTAAGACATTATCGAAATTATTTCAGAAAAATGAAATCCAATTCTTTAGACGACTTACGCAATAAAATAGACACTATCGACGATAAGCTGATTGATATACTCAATGAGCGAATGTCTGTCATTAAGAAAGTTGGTGAACTGAAAAAGCACAGTAAAACAGCTGTTTATCGACCAGAGCGTGAAAAAAGTATTATTGATAGATTATACAATAATCATAAAGGGCACTTGAATCGTGCGGCAATAGAAGCTATTTTTCTTGAGATATTTGCCTTAAGCAGAAATTTTGAATTACCCGAATTGGTTGCCTATCTGGGACCTGAGGGAAGCTTTACGCATCAAGCCGCAGAAAGTCAATTTGGGGCCATGAGCAAGTATCTGGCCTTGGATTCGATAAGATCTGTTTTTGAAGCCATGAATACCGGCAGGGCAAGGTTTGGTGTTGTACCGCTGGAAAATAATCAAGAAGGAGTAGTAAGTGAAACTATTGACTTGCTTGGCGCGATGGATTTGTATATTACCGCGGAGGTTCCCTTACCTATTCACTTTGCTTTTGCTACCAAATGCGAAAACCTGCAACAAGTAAGAAAAATTTATTCTAAAGACATTGGATTTAAGCAATGCAAAAAATTTATCAATGAATCTTTCAATGGCGCTCAGGTAGAATTAATACCTGTCAACTCCACCTCAAAAGCTGCAAAAATCGCTCTGGAAGAAGAAGGTAGTGCGGCCATGTGTCCCCATATTGCAGCCAGGATGCACAATCTTCCGATTCTTTTTGATAACATCGAAGACTCTACAGATAATTTTACGAGGTTTTTGATTATTAGCAAAGACATAAAAAATCAAAAGAGTGATAATGACAAAACCAGTCTTTTGGCTAAAACTTCAGACAAGCCTGGGAGTTTGATGTTGCTATTGCAAGACTTTTACAATGCAGGTATCAATATGACCAAGCTTGAAAGCAGGCCAGCAAAAAAAGGGAAAACGTTTAACTATTATTTTTATATTGATATTAATGGACATATTGATGACCCAAATATTTCCGAACTTTTTGAGAAGCATAAAATGGATATCAAATGGTTGGGAAGCTATGTAAAATTGTGTTAAGCAATCAGAAAAGCCAATAACATATTAAATCTTCCAAAATATACTTTCATATCTTAAAAATTGAATGGTTTACAAACCATCAATACAAGAACTTTAATTAGATTCATCTGAACAATTATTATCTTTTTTAGAAAAATTCCTTCTTCTTCTCACAATAAATTTATTTTTGTAAAAAACAATTTTAACAATGAATAGAAGTTTTCATTGAAGATAATCGCTCTTTTAGATGACTATGTTTTATGCGTATACTTTTTTTTAGCCTTACCGCAATTCTATTTTCTTTCATTGTAGTTCGCGGACAATCTTCTCTAAATTTTACTTCCGAAGATACACCTTTTAGGCTTGCCATGGATCAGCTGAATCAGAGCAAATATTTGGCAGCAGGCAAATCTTTTGAAGATTACATTGTTCGGGGGAAAGATCCCCTAAAGCTGGCCGATGCGCAGTATTATATTGCATTTTGCGCCCTTCAAATTAACAATCAAGATGGAGAGGCATTAATCGAGGTATTTATTTTTGATTATCCATACCACCCCAAAGCAGCTTTGGCGTACTATGAATTGGGAAACTTGAAATACAATGAGAAGAACTACAAATTGGCCATCAAGTATTTTGAAAAGTTATACCTTCCAAAATTGAGCCCCTCTCTTCAATACGAAGCCAAGTTTAAATTGGGATATGCCTATTTTACTCAGAAGAAATTTGACAAGGCCTACAAAATGTTTAATGACCTCAAGCGAGAAGAGAACAAGTATCAGTTTCCTGCCAGCTACTATTCAGGTTATTTGAATTTTGAGAAGAAAGAGTACGATCGGGCTTTATATGATTTTACCAGAGCAGAAAAAAATGGGGCATACGCTCCTGTCATTCCTTCCATGCTCGTCAAGGTTTATTATAAACAAAAGCGATACGACGAATTAATTGAGTATGGAAAGCAGGCCTTGAATAAAAAAAATGTCCGAGATAAATCTGAAATAAATTTGTACATAGGAGAGGCCTATTTTCAAAAGAACGATTTTGAAGAGGCCTCTAACTATTACAATTCTTATTTAAATGGAAAACGTGGAAAAACCGGTCGGGATTTATTATTTAGGATTGCCTACGTACAAATGTCTTCCGGTAGGCCAGTAGAAGCAATCGAGAGTTTTAAACAAGTGGCGCTAAAAAATGATACGCTTGGATTTATATCGTCTTACTATTTGGGTAATTTATATATACAGACTAATAATAAGAATTATGCTTTATCAGCCTACAAGCTGGCGAAAGATAATAGTTTTAATAGAAACCTGGAAGAGGACGCATTGTTTCAATATGCCAAATTGAATTTGGATGTTGGGAATTTTAATGAAGCGATAAAGTCTATCATCGACTATAAAAGTAAATATCCGGGGAGTGCCAGAGTAGAAAATATTGATGAAATATTAACCGATGCCTACCTCAACTCTAAAAACTATGATATGGCACTTCAGCATATTGAAGGCATGAGTCGTCGAAGTACTCGTATAAATAAAGCATACCAGCAAATCGCCTTTTTTAAAGGAACTGAGTTATTTAATAACGGTAAATTTTACCCTGCTGTACAAATGTTTGATAAATCACTTCAGCAACCTTTAGCGAAACAATTTGTAATAAAAGCCAATTTTTGGAAAGCAGAGGCATATTCAGTAGCGTTAAAATATGATGACGCCGTTGCGTCCTACGCAGCAGTTTTCAGAGCAGATTCAGAAAATAATTCTCCGGAATACTTAAACACAAGGTATGGGATTGGCTATGCTTATTTCAACCTGAAAGATTATAAAAAAGCCCAAGGGCATTTTCAATATTATATTGATCATGCAAATAGTGATGAAAATAAAGTAAAATACCGAGATGCATTAATTAGGTTGGGAGATACGTTTTACGCCAATAAATTGTATCAAAAATCATTGTTGGTACTTGATGAGGCCATTAAATTTAATCGTAAACAGGCAGATTATTGCTATTTCAGAAAAGGAGTTGTTTATGGAATAATGGGTAATATGGATGAAGCAAATCGCAACTTCAAAATTGTCTTGAAAGACTATCCCAAATCCAGGCATACCGCAAACACCCTTTATCAAATGGCGCAATTTAATTTTGAAAACGGGTCGTATTCCTATGCCATTGAAGTTTTCACCAAGTTAATAAACGGATATCCGGAAAGTAGTTATGTCCCCTATGCGTTGCAAAGTAGGGCTATTGCTTCTACAAATGTTGGAAATGATCATGTAGCAGAGGCAGATTATAAATATATATTGGATAAGTATTCGACTCATGAAATTGCTCAGAATGCTTTGCTTGGACTTCAACAAGTGTTACAAAGGTCTGGAGACACAAAAGATTTTAATACGTACTTATCAGAATTTCGAGAAGCAAATCCTGAAAGCAGCCAATTGGAGAGTATAGAATTTGAAGCTGCTAAGTCGCAATACTTCAATCAACAATATGATTTGGCGATCAAAGGGCTTGAAAGTTTTTTGGCGTCTTATCCCGCAAGCGGAATGGCCACAGAAGCTAAATATTTGATTGCCGATTCGTACTATCGCATACAAAATAATATTGAAGCGCTGAAAAAGTATTATAGTATCTCCAGTGAAATAGGTTTTAATCGACACAACAGAGTTATTCAAAGAATCGCTGAATTGGAATTTGCAACTGAAAATTTTGAAAAATCTGTCGAACATTTTGAAAACCTTGAAAAAATTGCTTCTACAAAAAAGGAGCAATTGGCAGCGTGGAGAGGACTGATGAAGGCTAACTTTATTTTGAAAAAGTACAATGAATCCATTAAGTATGCTGAGCAAATACTTGAAAAAGGACAAGTTGCTTTAAATGCTAAGAATGAAGCATTATTGATGTCAGGTAAATCATATTTGGTACTTGGAGAAAAAGATAAGGCAAGGAATTACTTTGAGCAGACGGTAGAAAGTGCCAAGGATGAAAATGGAGCTGAAGCGCTTTATATGATAGCAGAAATTCTTTTTGATAGTGAACTATATCAGGAATCCATTGATAAATTATTTATACTCAACAGTAGTTTTTCTATTTATGAATTCTGGCTCGGAAAGTCGTTTCTTTTGATTGCAGATAATTATCTGGCGATAGGTGAAGATTTTCAGGCTAAAGCAACGTTGCAATCTGTAATTGATAATTCGCCAATCGAGGAAATTGTCGATCAGGCACAATTGAAATTACTCACGCTTGATGAAAAAGTTGAAGAGGAAATTGAGACTACAGAATTAGATACTTTGGAAGTAGAAGATACCGAAATTAAGTAAGGTTATGAGGTTTAGCATATATTTTGTATTTGCCATTTTGTTGATTGGGATAATACCTTCAAAAGCCCAGGAGTCTGATTTTATAAAAGACGAAGGGGAAATAGTCGAAGGTGAATTTCAAATAAATAAGGAGCTTGAAATCTCTTTGCCTTCAGCGCAGCGAATTTTCAAAAAAGTACTTCCTGATGAAATAAATGCTACAGAAACCGAAGCAATTCAATATACTTTTAAAGACTATGCTCCTCCTTTGAACGATATCAAAACGAGGTTGCGCGTTTTGAAACTCAAAGACCCTAAAATCACCTCAAAGCCCGATAGTTATATCAAAATCGGAATTGGTAATTATTTAACCCCCTTCCTTGATGCCTCACTTAATAGTGGTAAAAGTAAAACAACAAATTATGGACTTAAATTAAATCATCTTTCGTCAGTAAATGGGCCTGTTGATGGAGGAAACTCTGGGGATAGTCACACTAATGTAAATTTGTTCGGCAAGTTTATTGGACGAAAGGCAAGCATTGGAGGCGACTTGGGTTATGCTCGTGACGGGTATCGTTTTTATGGTTATGATGCCGGGACCGAGGTAAACAAAGATACTATTAAACAGACTTTTAATAATATAAACATAGGTTTGAATCTACAAAGCATTGATGCTGGAAGTGCTTTTCAATATAAAGTATTTGGGAGAGTTAACAACACTTCAGACAAATATGAGGCAAGTGAGTTGGCTATCAAAACCGGATTTCATGGCAAGTATATCTTGAACGATATAATGCAGGCTAAACTGGAAATAGACTATTTATTTGCTAATTATAAAAACCCAGCTCAAATCAACCGATCATTGGTAAGGGTATATCCATCATTTATGTTTAGTAAAAATGCTTTTACTTTTGACGTGGGAATTAAGGTAGTCAATAATAATGATACACTAAATAGTACTAAAACACAGATTTTCCCGGCATTGAATGTCGCCTATGAGCTAAGTGACAATATTACAGCCTATGGGTCATTGGATGGTGATGTTGAAGAGGTGACATTCAAAAAAATTGCTAATGAAAATCCATATATCAACTCCAATCAACCAATTGCGCATACCAATAAAAATTTCGACATTGTATTAGGCCTTAAAGGCAGTGTGATACAAAATCTGGCATTTGACATTGGCGTACGCTCAGCAATATACAAGAACATGTATTTTTATGTAAATGACCCCAATGAGTTTAATAAATTCAGCATTTTGTACGACAGAGGAAATACATCACTATTCCAGGGGTTTTTGTCTTTATCTTATTATAAGGGTAATAATTTAGGCACAATGCTGTCTGTCAAGGCAAATGCATATAGTACGGGAGAGCTTGATGAAGCATGGCATCGACCAACATTGGAAATGGATTATTCATTTTGGTATATTTTTTATGATAAAATAAAACTGACAACAGATTTTTTCGTGAGATCAGGAATTAAATCTGTTGATTTGAGAGGTGCAAATCCTATAAGCAATACTTTATCGGGAGCTGTAGATTTGAATCTGAAAATTGATTATATGCTATCTGAAAAGTATAGTGCGTTTGTCAGCGTAAATAATATTTTGAACAACAATTATCAATTATATAATAGATATCAAACGAGGGGGCTGTTGGCTATTGTAGGGTTTTCGGTAAGTTTTTAGCTATTGGAAATACAGGAAAGAAGCGATGGTTTTATTGAATACAAGGCTAAACAAATAGTTAATTGCTTTGAACCTGCAAAATTTTTATTATACATTTACTGGCTATTAAAGTCTAATACCATTTCACTAAAACATATGCTATATGGAAGGTAAAGAGCTATCTAATAACGACGACGAAGAATTGGATCCTAAGTCAAAAAAAATTGAAGAAAATGCAGATGATTTCGGTTTGCCGGAGATTGAAAACTCTGAAGATGACAATACCGATTTAGCCGAACCAAATGCTGAAATTTGGGAGGATAATAAGGAAGAAGAGACCATTGATGACAGCGATGCTTCTACTGAAGATTCTTTAGCCGATGAGACAATTGATTCAGCTTACAATGTTGATGATGATACTGTAGATAGTGATTCCAATGATGACGGATATCAATCCTCATATTATGAAGAAGAATATGAGAAAAAGAAAAGTCCGGTTGGATGGATTATTCTTGGTGTTGTTATTCTAATATTTCTAATTATCGGCATTTTAATGTGGGTCAACAAAGATGATGCTCCTGAATCGACTGCCACAAGGAAACCAGCACCAGTGGTTGTGCAACCTGTGCAAGAGCCGGAGCCGGAAGTAGTTGTGCAAGAACCAGAGCCGGAACCGGTGGCTGAAACACAGACCGGAGTATTTGATTTAGGTGCACCTAACGGACGTTATCATGTTATTGTAGCGAGTTCAATTGATTCTGATTTGGTAAGAGACTATGCTTATAAATTGGCTGCTCAAGGTATGACTTGCAACATATTGACACCGCTTGGAAATAAGAAGTTTCATAGACTTTCTGTTGCTGATTACGTATCGCTAAATGATGCATCAATCAGGTCTGAACAGCTTAAAAATGAAATAGGACCTGACGTTTGGGTAATTCGATATTAATAAATGGAGATACTACAGATTACAACATCCTTACCGGCAGACACATTAAGCGTGAACGGCGGTGAGGATTCATTGGCTTTAATCAGCCTAATATTTCAAGGGGGTTATATGATGATCCCCATTTTTATGTTGTCCTTTGTTGCGGTTTATGTTTTTGTGGAGCGCATCAGAACCATAGGAAGAGCTGCAAAGACACCTTCCGGATTTATGGATAATATTAAAAAACTTGTTACTGAAGGTGATTTGAGTGGTGCTAAGTTGGTAAGTCAGCAAAGTGATACCCCAATCGGTAGAATGATTGGCAAAGGTTTGAGTAGAATAGGCAGTCCACTAAAAAATATTGAAGTATCCATAGAAAATGCGGGGAAAATTGAGATTTATAACCTCGAGAAAAACCTTTCTTTGTTGGCAACTATTTCTGGAGCCGCACCTATGATTGGGTTTTTAGGGACAGTTACCGGCATGATCCGTGCATTTATGTCTATTGCCCAGGAAGAAGGTGCAGTAAGTCCGAAACTATTATCAGCAGGAATTTATGAAGCCATGCTCACCACTGCAGCTGGATTGTGTGTTGGAATAATTGCCTATTTGGGTTATAATTATTTGGTAACCAGGGTACAAAAGGTAGTCCACAACATGGAGTTTACATCTATTGATTTTATAGACTTATTACAAGAACCAAGGTAATTATGGCCCTGGAAAGTAAACATAAAGTTAGCTCGGCATTTAGCATGTCATCCATGACAGATATAATTTTTCTGTTATTGATCTTTTTTATGCTTACATCTACATTTATCACCCCTTCCGGATTACCGGTAAATTTGCCCTCAAGCAAAAGTTCAAATATTATCATGCAACGTGTGAGTGTAACCATCACTCCCGATAAAAAATTTTATGTCAATGACCAGAGAGTCACCAGAGGCTTGATCGAGACCGAGTTGGCAAAGGCCTTACAAGGTAAAGAGGGAGTTGTCGTTTTACATGTTGATAAAAGCGTTCCCGTAGAATATCTCATAGATGTGGCCAGTATTGCCACTTCGCTCAAAGCTAAAGTTTCTATTGCTACAAAGCCAACAAAATAGATGTCCCTCAATCAGGAAAATAAAGACAAGCGTATTGGTTGGGTAGTTTCATTTTCTATCCACGCAATAATTGTTATTCTTTTTTTCTTTATCATGGCATGGCAAGCACCAGATCCTCCTCTCCCAGAATATGGTATTGAGCTAAATTTTGGACTGGAGCAGGCCGGGTCCGGGCTGGAACAGCCTACAGTTACACCAACACCACCTACCGTAGAAGAAAAAGTAGAACCTGAAAAACAAATTGAAGAGCAGCAGGAGCAAATTATTGAGGAACCGCAGGAAACAGAACCTGTAGAGGAATCTGTTGTAGAAGAATTACCGGATAGCCAGCAGGAAGATAGTCCGGTAGAAACACAAGCTACAGAAGTGCAAGCTCCAGTAGAGCCCATAGAAGAAAAAATTATTGAAGAAGTAAAACCAGTTTCCGAACCAGTAATCGAAGAGCCAAAGGAAGAACCAAAAGTGGAAGAAAAGGTTGTTGATGCAAATGCGTTATATCCAGGTTCGGCTAGCCAGGGGGATAAAGTAGATGAAGCAGGAGATGCAGGAGATTCTGAAGGAACAGTTGATTCACGAGCATTATATGGAAAAAGCGGAGGTGGCAGTGGGGGTACTAGTCTTGAATTGGCCGGATGGAAATGGGATTTTGAACCCAACCCTAATGATAAATCTAAAGAAAACGGGCGGATTGTTTTTGAGATTAAGGTTGATGATAATGGTGAAGTAATTGGCGTGAAGACATTGGAAAAAACTGTAAGCCCAACAGTAGAACAACTCTATCGACGTGAAGTAGAAAAACTTACCTTTAGCCCAATATCCGGAAACTCCCCGGCTGCAATATCTACCGGTAAAATCACATTTATTATCAAATCTAAGTAGAGATATTTCATGGGTTTTGAGCAAACTTTGGAATATATGTACGCTTTACTTCCCATGTATCAGCGTGTAGGGAAGGTAGCTTTTAAAAAGGATTTGACAAATACCATTGAGCTGTGCAAATTTCTCAATAATCCTGAAAAGAAATTCAAATCTATACATATAGCAGGGACAAACGGAAAAGGAAGTAGTGCACATATGTTGGCTTCTGTTTTGCAAACCGCCGGATATAAAGTAGGGCTTTACACATCTCCTCACCTCAAAAGTTTTACTGAAAGAATAAAGATTAACGGAAAGGAAATCGAAGAGCATGACGTTACCAATTTCATTGAAAATATTTCCAATCAAATTAAGAAAATTCACCCATCCTTTTTTGAGGTTACTGTAGCCATGGCTTTTGACTACTTTGCCAATAACCATGTCGATATTGCAGTGATAGAGGTTGGCCTGGGGGGAAGGTTTGATTCTACGAATGTAATTACGCCAATAGTATCCCTAATCACCAGCATTGGCCTCGATCATACAGACATGCTAGGAGAAACTATTCCGGAGATCGCATTTGAAAAAGCGGGAATTATAAAAAGTGATGTGCCGGTTGTGATTAGCGAAACTCAGGAACAAACCACAAAAGTTTTTAGACAAAAGGCAAGTGATGTGGGTGCTCCTATTTACTTTGTAGATAAAGAATACGAGATTATTATAAGAGGAAATGCTCATTCATATCTTGACTTTACTGCGAGTTCAAAAAATAATTCATTGCAGCTATCCACAGATTTGGCAGGCGAATATCAGGTAAAAAATATCCCTGGCGTTTTGAAGGTTATAGACTTACTCAAAGGGCAGGAGTTTCAGCTTACTGAAGAGCATATAAGGCAAGGTCTTAAACATACTGTAAAAAACACAGGCCTGCTCGGACGGTGGCAAAAGTTATATGATAATCCAACGACAATTTGTGATACTGTACATAATGTTGCCGGGGTTAAGTATTTGGTAAAACAGTTAGAAAGTATAAGCTACGGAAGACTTTATATAATATGGGGTGCTGTTGAAGGAAAACCACTTGAAGAGATTTTTGATTTATTACCCAAAAAAGCGCATTACTATTTTAGTGAGCCATCTGTCCCCAGGGCACTCAAAGCAGCAATACTTCAGCAAGAGGCCTCCAATTTTGGGGTTGAAGGTTTGGTTGTAAAAGATGTGAATAAAGCCATAGAACTTGCCAGAAAAAAAGCACAAAAAAATGACCTGATTATAATTGCAGGAAGTAATTTTTTGATTGCAGATATAAACGACATTTAAAGTGAGAAAAAAGAAGGAGAAATTTTTAGATAACATCAATAGTAAAAATGTTATTGAGGAAGGGAAGGATATTTTTGAGACAATAAAAGGAAGCTGGCGGAAAGCATATTTTAAAAACAACAATGATATCGTTTTGGAGCTGGCGTGTGGCAGCGGCGAATATAGTATCGGATTCGGGGCTATTTATAAGCGTAAAAATTTTATCGGAATTGACATAAAGGGTAATAGAATTTGGGTGGGAAGTAAAAAAGCAGAACAGGAAGGTCTGGATAATGTGGCCTTTCTACGAACTCAAATTGATCACCTCGACACCTTTTTTGAACCTGGAGAAATCAATGAGATTTGGATAATATTTCCCGACCCAAGGCATAAAGGGAGAGACGAACACCGGAGACTGACCAGTCCAAAATATCTGGAAGTTTATAAAAGTATCCTGAAGACCGGAGGTATAATTCATCTAAAAACGGATAACATGGACCTTCTCGAATTTACACTCGAAACGCTCAGTAATCGCAATGATATTCAGGGACTGGAGTTTACCAAAGAATTATATAGTTCTGAGTTTGCCAAGGATCATCACGGCATAACCACAAAATACGAGCAAAAATTCACCGGACAAGGATTTGCGATTAAGTATTTGAAGTTTGGGTTTTTGGAATAGAAGTAGGATTATTTGTCTCAATAAAAAAGCTGACCAGTTATTTTTACAATTAAAGGCAATTTAATTACAACTAGTAAACCGCAGCATTGCCAATTTATTTTGCACTCCTAATTCTTAATCAACTCAATTCCTTGATATTGTATTGTGTTAGTAGTATATTGCAATAGTAACGACATGTACTACTAAATGATTAAAACGTTTTCTTGTAAAGAAACAGAGAAAATCTGGAAAGGGACATTCTCACGAAAATTTCCTTCTACTATACAACAAACAGCGAGAAGAAAGTTAGTGCATATTAATTCTGCCATTTTTATCAATGACCTGCGAGTTCCTCCAGGAAACAGACTGGAAAAACTTAGTGGTAGTTTGATAGAATTTCATAGTATAAGGATTAATAATCAATGGAGGCTTATTTTTAAATGGAAAGATGAAAATGTATTTGAAGTAAAAATTATAGACTATCATTAATTCTAAATAATATTAAAATGAAAAAATTAGATAATGTACATCCGGGAGAGATATTGCAAAAAGACTTTTTAGTGCCAATGCATATTACTTCATACGCACTTGCAAAAGCAATTGGTGTAGATCAAACGAGGATAAGTCAGTTAACTAAGGGGCGACGAAGATTTTCTGCTGATACAGCACTTCGCTTATCCAGTTTTTTTGGTACATCAGCTGAGTTTTGGTTAAATGCCCAGATCAGATATGATCTTGAAAAAGAGAGAGAAAACAATGATAATTACAAAAGTATTGTTCTTTTTGAGACGGTTTAGAATCTATTTGGAAAACCTCTAAAGGCATTCAAATTGGGGATGACATTAATTGCCATTAATGCAGCTAAAAAAAGATAAGCTGTTTATTCAAAATATATAACCCGGTAAATAACAATGGTACCGCTCTCAACAACATTGAGCGATAAGGTTTCAATTGTCGCTGCTAATATCACATCATATGAAAGACGCTATCAGAAATGAGATACTGAAGGATGGCTTGAAAATAATATAAATTGTCCTTACTTCTACTTTACGAAGTTAAAGCACATATTGTGAAATACACTTTTTGCGACCAAACCTTCAAGGATTTTTAGTATGCCTTGTCTTTGATTTCCATAATTTAGAGACATTTGCAAGTGAATCCTTGAAGGTTTTAACACAATTAATAAGGTTGTCGATAACTTCGTAAAGTAGAATTACAAAAAAATTCTAATACTCTAAAATCTAGCATTGACATGATTACATAACAAATTGTGATAAGGACTACGGCCTTGACCCCCATTTACCGTAGGGCGAAAAAAAGTTAAAGATTTCGTTGCGTATAAGTTTCGCATGAAACATTCAACTTTAACCAGATCTATTGTTGGTGGTGTGGCAAAGGCAAAGTTAAAGGTGGCGCTTTCGCATAATTCCAATATTAAATGAAGATTATTCACAGCTATCACACTACTGAGATGTAAGTTAATCTTACACCTTTTGGTTGTCGTCAGTTTGATTCCATGGAAAGGAAATAAATCCAGAATAATCACAGGGCCTTTTGGGTCCGTAACCAATTCTATTAAAACATCCTGTTTAATTGATCCTTTTGGCGGAACTCCCCCGCATTTTATTCCCTTATATATTTGAAAAAGATAGACATCGGTAGAACTTATTGGAAGATGAAGATTGTTAAAAATATATTTTGGATGAGGATGTGCTGTAGTTCCGGAGGGTAAAGCAGGGCAAGATTCGCAAAGTACTACTCTGATTTTGCTACAATTTTCACTAGTAATATTGGGCAGAACAATAGTTTTAAAATAGCGCTGCCATAATTTTTCATATTTTAAATAATTTGGATGCCCAACTAAGGTTGGATTCAAGCCTATAGCATTCAATGCTGTATTGTAATCTGTGATACTAAACATATAAATAAAATTAAAATGGTTTCGTTTTATTCCTTGGTTTAATCTTTTACACAGCGAACAGATTCGCCATTCCCTTAATTATTAGCCCTATAAATACTCCTTACCAAATTAATACCATCTCGCTGTAAATCTAACCTAAAGTATATTTATACTCTTTAGGAAAATCTTTGGTATATTAAAAAATGAGTAAAATAAGCTTGTATACATCTTTAAAAACAGGCAAATCGTAATATAATGCCATTTTTCAAAAATAAAATCGACTGATACGTAGTATTAATGGTTAAAAAGCCCTAACCGCACGAACTGACCCGGGAAAAGACTTACCGCTGTAGTTCACGCGTCCTTGGAAGAAACTGAAGGTATACGCACTGGCCGTCTCGTACTCCGTACTACTCCAATAGTCAGCTGTATCTGAAAGCAAAGTAAAACCACCTGTACGCAATGCTCTATTAGCAGAAAAGCGGTTGTAATACAATAATCCTAATTCGTCAATAGAAGGTAAATACCAGCTTGCCCCTAATCCTGTAACATAAGTTGTGGCTGCACTACTTGTCATTAAAGCAGTATTGTATGCTCCGTCTTCTGTTCTATCTGCATTGGTTAATGTACCACTTGCTTGCCAAACGGCTGTGCTTTCGTTTTTGTTTACAATAAGCCCGTGTTGTGTGCCTGTGGCATCTTTGTATATGTAGTACACAATACCTCCTAAAGTGTCTTGCCCTAAGTAAAATTGGTCAGCTTCTGTGTAGTTTAAACTTCCTGTAATACTTTCTGCTGTTTTTGCGTGTAAGGCATAGGGCACACTCATTAATTGGCTTGTTCCTGTAATGGTGTAGCTTGTACCTCCTATTGGGTCTGTTTCTGTTTTAATAAAAAAAATGTCGTTTGCCCATTTAATTGTGGAGAAATCATCTGATGTTGTTCCTGAACCTATTTCAATACTTACTAATCCATTCCCATTTGTTGTTGGAGATTGTGTTTCTGTATAAACTACGGCTCCTGTTTCAGAATTTTGTAAAATGCTTATCTGCATTCCTATAGCCTGGTTTGTTACCAATTGATCACTACTGTTCCTAATTACCGCTTGATAACTTATTTTTTCAGGAGACTGCGCAATACCTGTTGTTACTAGCAATACTGCATATATTATTGTAATAATTTGTTTCATGATATATTAGAGTTTAATGATTTTAAATACTTTAATTCCTTTTTCTTTATTTATTACTTTTAGAAAATAGTGCTAAGTTCTAAGCAATACAGCAAAAAGTTATATCTTTACTAAATGAGATCAAGCCAAGAAATCAAGGAGTTATTTGCTCAATTGCCTATAGGCTCAC
>VAPM010100644.1_pt1 | contig 26109 bp, 18 predicted proteins | sample 3395091 | NCBI WGS metagenome assembly VAPM01 (sample SAMN08290445, study PRJNA428436) | hydrothermal vent metagenome | isolation source: Deep-sea hydrothermal vent chimney 3 | place: Pacific Ocean: Juan De Fuca Ridge
ACGCAAAGGACGCAAAGGACGCAAAGGACGCAAAGGACGCAAAGGACGCAAAGAAAATATAAACTTTGCGTCCTCTGCGTTGACAGCACAATAGCTGTCAGTGCTACTACAATACCCGTATGTCAAAACGTTTACTCTTCCCCAAGGCCGTTCGGGAGCAGGTAAAAACGCGGCAAACATGTTAATCTGCGCGGCTCTGTCATTTTTGAACGGTCGCTTATCGGCCTTTGTTTCTTCGTAGATGGGCTCCAGCACATGAAATCCGCACGCACGCTTTACATCAAAACCTTCGGTTGTCAAATGAACGAGTACGATTCCAACAAATCGGCGGAGTTGCTTGGCGAGAGTCACGGACTGACCCTAGTGGCGACGCCTGAAGAAGCTGATGTGTTGCTGCTCAACACTTGCTCGGTGCGTGAAAAAGCGCAGGAAAAGGTTTTTTCACAACTGGGCATGTGGCGTGAAATCAAGGCACAGCGACCCGGTGTGGTGATCGGTGTCGGCGGCTGCGTCGCCAGCCAGGAAGGAAACGCCATCCGCCAGCGCGCACCGTACGTGGATCTGATTTTCGGTCCGCAGACCCTGCACCGTCTGCCGCAGATGCTGGATGCCCTGCAACAGCAAAAAAAACCGCAGGTGGATGTCTCTTTCCCTGAAATCGAAAAATTCGACAACCTGCCCGCCCCCAAAGCCGATGGCCCCACGGCCTTTGTTTCCATTATGGAAGGTTGCAGTAAATATTGTACTTTTTGCGTGGTGCCGTATACGCGCGGAGAGGAAATCAACCGCCCTTTCGACGACGTGCTGGACGAAGTGGCGCAGCTGGCGATGCAGGGCGTGCGCGAAGTCACCTTGTTGGGACAGAACGTTAATGCCTTCCGTGGAGTCATGGATGACGGCGAAATTGCTGATCTGGCCCTGTTGATTCACTATGTGGCCGCAGTGGAAGGCATTGACCGCATTCGTTACACCACCTCACATCCCGTGGAATTGTCCGATTCGCTGATTCAGGCCTACGCCGAGGTGCCGGAGCTGGTGGGTCATTTGCATCTGCCGGTGCAGACCGGCGCGGACCGTATTCTGATACAAATGAAACGTGGCCACACCGCGCTGGAATACAAGGCCAAAGTGCGCGCCTTGCGCGAAGTGCGGCCTGATTTGAGCCTGTCGTCGGACTTTATCATCGGTTTTCCCGGTGAAACCGAAGCGGATTTTCAGGCTACCATGAAGCTGATTGAAGACATCGGCTTTGATCACTCCTTTAGCTTTGTTTACAGTGCCCGACCCGGTACTCCGGCGGCGAGTTTGCCAGATGATGTACCGCTGACGGTAAAAAAGCAGCGTCTGGCCATTTTGCAGGCGCGCATCAGCGAAATGGCGGCGGTTATCAGTGCCGGAATGGTGGGCACAGTGCAGCGCATATTGGTGGAGCGCCCCTCGCGAAAAGATGCCAATGAAATGAGCGGACGCACAGAAAATAACCGTGTGGTTAACTTTGCCGGGCCATCGCGGCTCATTGGTGAATTTGTAGATGTGCGCATCACCGAAGCCATGCCCAACTCCCTGCGCGGCGAGGTTGTGTTGCTGGATGATGAAAAGGCATTGGCGGTTGAGCGCAGAATGGCGTAGCCTGTCACCTATGTGCCAAGGAACCTCTTTCCCGATTTGAACGATCAGCCCGATTCTCGAAGTTTTACCCTCGAACCCGCCGATAATTCGCGACTGGCTAACTTGTGTGGTCAGTTCAATGAACATCTGCGCCTGGTGGAAGATCGACTGGGCGTGGAAGTGAATAATCGTGGCAATACCTTTACCGTGCTGGGGGACAGCATTCCGGTGCAGGCTGCGGAGCAGGTGTTGATGCAGCTTTATGCCGACACCACGCAAGGTGAGCTGAAAGCAGAGCGGGTACACCTGCTGTTGCAGGAAGCACAGGCCCATGATGATGCGCATACGGGGGATGGTAAAGAAGCCGATAAATTTGATGTCAGTATTACCACCCGCCATGGCATCATTAAAGGGCGCGGCACCAGCCAGCGCCGGTATTTGCACAACGTGCTTACCCACGATATCAATTTTGGTGTGGGCCCGGCGGGTACCGGAAAAACCTATCTGGCCGTCGCCTGTGCGGTGGAAGCGTTGGAAAAACAAACGGTGCAACGCATTATATTGGTGCGACCGGCTGTGGAGGCTGGTGAGCGACTGGGTTTTTTGCCGGGTGACCTGGCACAGAAAGTCGATCCCTATTTGCGTCCGCTCTACGACGCGTTATATGAAATGCTGGGTTTTGAGCGGGTCGATAAGCTCATCGAGCGTAATGTCATTGAAGTCGCTCCCCTGGCTTACATGCGTGGGCGCACACTCAACGATTCGTACATTATTTTGGACGAAGCGCAAAATACGACTGTTGAGCAAATGAAAATGTTCCTGACCCGCATCGGTTTTGGTTCCACGGCGGTGGTCACGGGGGATGTCACGCAAGTGGATTTGCCCAAAAATACCCGATCCGGGTTACGCCATGTTGTGGAAGTATTGAAAGATGTGAAAGGTGTCAGTTTCACCTTTTTTCAGGCTCGGGATGTGGTGCGTCACCCATTGGTGCAAAAGGTGGTGGTTGCGTATGAAGCCTATGAACAAACTGAATCCAGTGCTGAGCCCAAAAGAAATTAAATGGTGCAGGTGGATGTGCAAACGGTGCTGGAAAATGCCGAACAACAGGACGTGCCTGATGCTGGACACATACAAACCTGGGTGAATGCCGCCGTGCAACAGGCTGGATCAGACGGGTTGACGGCAAAAACGGCAACACAAATGACCGTGCGCATTGTCGAACAGGATGAAATGACTGGACTTAACGAACAGTATCGGCAAAAAACCGGAGCAACCAATGTGCTGTCTTTTCCGTTTGAGACACCACCGGGTATTCCGGTCGACCTGATGGAGGCGGAACTGGGTGATGTGGTGGTGTGTGCAGCCGTGGTGATGCGTGAAGCGGCCGAACAGGGCAAAACATTGATCGCACATTGGGCGCATATGATCGTGCATGGCACCCTGCATTTACTGGGGTATGACCACATACAGAACAATGACGCACAAAAAATGGAATCACTGGAAATTATCGTACTCGCCGGGCTGGGGTACGAGAACCCATATTCAGTATAATCCCGATATAACAAAAACCACCCCATATCAGAGCATGTATAAATTATTATGAGTGAAGAACAATCCGGTGGAGCCGTCGCCGATAATGGACAGCAACACGACTCCTGGCTTGGTCGGCTGACGCAATCCCTGTTGAACAAACCCTTTTCCTCTGTACCGAAGGACCGCGAGCAACTTGCAACGGTGTTGCGTGATGCTGAAAAAGAAGGATTGTTGAATCATGACGCCCTGGCAATGATCGAAGGTGTGCTCACTGTTGCGGATATGCAGGTGCGTGATGTGATGGTGCCACGCTCACAAATGATCGTGGTGGAAGAGTCCGCATCGCCGGACACTTTTTTACCGGTGGTGATTGAATCTGCACACTCACGTTTTCCTGTGGTAGGTGATTCTCGTGATGAAATTGTCGGTATTTTGTTGGCCAAAGACCTACTGGCCTATATCGGTGAGCGTAATGCACAATCTAAAAAAGACAGTGATCGCCACTTCCGATTAAATGATTTATTGCGCCCCGCTGTGTTTATTCCGGAAAGCAAACGACTCAATATTTTGCTCAAAGATTTTCGTGCCAACCGCAATCACATGGCTATTGTGGTGGACGAATACGGTGGTGTCGCAGGTCTGGTGACCATTGAAGATGTACTGGAGCAGATTGTCGGCGACATCGAAGATGAGCACGATTTTGCGGATGATGCCTTTATCGTCAAACATTCAGAGCAACAATTTACGTTGAAGGCACTGACGCCCATCGATGAGTTTAACGAGTATTTTGAATCTGAACTCAGTGATGACGATGTAGACACGGTTGGTGGTTTACTGATGCGTGAATTTGGTCGTATGCCGGAGCGGGACGAGCAATGCACAATAGGTCGTTTTGAATTCAAGGTATTGCGTGCTGACAGTCGGCGTATTCATCTATTGCAATTGAATGTGTTGCCGGAAAACGATGTGGAATCTCCGTCTGAGCCAGATGATGTCGTGGATAACGAAGATTAATATCCGCCAGTACGTTATTGCTTTACTGGCAGGTGCAGGTCTGCCTTTAGCTTTTTCTCCTGTAGGTTTTTTCCCCCTTGCTGTTTTTCTGCCCGCAATACTGTTTTATTTCTGGCTGCGATCTTCACCTCGTCAGGCTTTTATTGTTGGCTACCTATTTGGTGTTGGGTTTTTTGGTGTCGGTGTTTCCTGGGTAGCGGTGAGCTTTTACCGTTTCGGCAGTATGGGAATAGCCTTGTCGGTTGCTGCGACGTTGTTGTTTGTATTATTCCTCGCACTGTTTCCAGCATTGTTGGGCTGGGTTTCGCGGCGTTATTTTTCTGCGCTCAGTGAAAGACGCTACTTATTGTTATTGATTCCCGCATTGTGGGTGTTTTTTGAGTGGGTGCGCGGCTGGGTTTTGACCGGATTTCCATGGCTGAATCTGGGTTACAGTCAAACGGATTCACCGTTAGTGGGTATCGTGCCTGTACTGGGTGTATATGGCACGTCCTGGGCGGTGGCATTCAGTGCAGGTTTGTTGGTTTGTGTACTGATCAGTAAAAATAAACCACGTTATATCGCATTGGCCATATTGTCGGTATTTTGGCTAGTAGCCGGTGGTCTGACACAAGTTATATGGTCAGAAGCCAAAGGCGTACCGTTAACGGCCAGCCTGATTCAGGGAAACGTGCCGCAAAATATAAAATGGCAGCCCGATCAGCGCGGCCCGACCATAGAACTGTACACACGGTTAAGCAGTGATCGCTGGGATCGTGACATTATCATCTGGCCGGAAACAGCCTTGCCAGCCTATCTCCACCAAGCGCAATCTTTTCTGGAAAACCTGGTTAGTAGAGAGCATAAAAATGGTGGCGCGACATTATTAACCGGCCTGCCTGTCATGTCTGAACAGGATGACAGTGAGTATTACAACGGGGTGGTACGTGTGGGCGTTAACGATACCGGTGAGGTTTCTACGCAAATTTATCGGAAGTCACATTTGGTGCCCTTCGGTGAATATATCCCACTCAAATCCGTGCTGGGCGGTCTGCTGGATATTCTGCAAGTCCCCATGGCGAATTTCAGTCGTGGAGCAGTGAAGCAACCGTTGCTGGAAGTTGGGGATAATAAAATTGGCATGTCCATTTGTTATGAAGATGCTTTTGGAGAAGAAGTGATTCGCGCATTGCCTGCTGCATCATTATTGGTGAATGTCAGTAATGATGCTTGGTTTGGTGATTCTTTTGCGCCGCATCAACATTTACAAATGGCACGCATGCGTACCATCGAAACCGCACGGCCGATGTTACGGGCAACTAATAATGGTGTGTCTGCGGTAATTGATCACCGTGGAAAATTATTGGCAACCTCGGCGCAATTTGAAATTGCGGTACTGGATGGGGAAATTCAACCACAGCAAGGCGTAACACCCTATGTGCGGGTGGGTAACTGGCCAGTGTTGTTCGCTCTGTTGGTCACGTTGCTTATATGCGTATTACGTGTCCGGCAAAGTTAAATAAACATCAGGTAATGTCGATACTTATGTATAACGAAAACTAAATGTGAGCTAAGGGCTAAATCACTCTGTAAGTGCTTTTTTTATTGGGGGGGTATCATCATTCCGGCATGTTGTTAGCCGAAATCCAGAGTTTTACACCCCCGGATAATCATTTCAGTCTGTATTGTCATGGTACTGACAAGTGGTGTGTTAAATATCCGGCGATTTTTTTTAAAAAGTATTTTCAGCACTTAATTCACATTTAATGGTTCGCGCATTTCGGTCTGCCGTTCCGGCCAAAAAATATCAGGAGACAACCATGTCAAATGGCCAAAATCAGGAAATTTCTTTTCGTGAAAGTGTAGACCGTATGGTGGACCGTGCCCTTGAAGCCATAGACTTGTCGGCTGATGTCGCAGCGGCTATTAAATCCTGCAATGCAGTGTTACAAGTTAAATTTCCCGTTAAAATTCGCGGTAAAATTGAAGTTATTTCTGGTTGGCGAGCGGTACACAGCACGCATCGTTTGCCTGCCAAAGGTGGTATTCGTTATGCGCCCTGCGTGAATCAGGACGAAGTGGAAGCGCTTGCGGCGTTGATGACCTACAAGTGCTCCATCGTGGATGTGCCCTTTGGTGGTTCCAAAGGTGGTCTGCTGATTGATCCGCGAAAATATGACCGGGATGAAATGGAATTGATTACCCGGCGTTTTACTCTTGAATTAGTGCGTAAGGGTTTTCTGAACCCGGCTACCAATGTGCCAGCACCGGACATGGGCACCGGTCAGCGTGAAATGGCGTGGATGGCAGACACCTACAAACACCTCAACCCGGATGATATTAACTACACCGCCTGTGTCACGGGCAAGCCTGTGGAACATGGTGGTATTCAGGGGCGGACAGAAGCCACGGGTCGTGGTGTGCAATATGCCTTGCAGGAATTTTTTCGTCATGACGATGCGGTGAAAGAAGCGGGCCTGGAAGGCGGTTTGGGCGGTAAGCGGGTGGTGGTGCAAGGTTTTGGTAACGTGGGTTATCACGCATCAAAATTTTTGTTTGAAGAAGACGGCTGCAAAATCATTGCGATTGCAGACAGTAAAGGTGTGCTGTTCAATGGAGATGGTCTGGCCATCGAAGAAGCCTATCGTTACAAAGTAGAACATAAAACCCTAAGCGGTTTTTCAGGCGGGCGTTATGAAGAAGGCAGCACCACGCGCGCACTGGAAATGGATTGCGATATTTTGATTCCCGCCGCGTTGGAAGGACAAATTAATCTTGCCAATGTGGACAGGGTAACCGCGAAAATTATTATTGAAGCAGCCAACGGCCCGATTACTTTTGCTGCCGATGAAAAACTTAATGAGCGCGGCACCATTGTTATTCCTGACGCCTATGCCAATGCGGGAGGTGTTATCGTTTCCTATTTTGAGTGGATTCGTAACCTGTCACATATCCGTTTTGGGCGTATGCAACGGCGTTATGATGAGATTCGTGGACAAAATCAAATTGATGCACTGGAAGATGTGACAGGTAAACGGGTACCTGATCGATTCCGGAAAAAGATTAACGGCGGTGCCAGCGAACTGGATTTAGTGCGCTCGGGGCTGGACGATTCCATGCGCCAGGCTTTCCAGGAAATGCGTGCAACACGAGAGGCGAATAAGAAAATAACCAGTTATCGCATGGCTGCGTATGTTAACGCCATTCGTAAAATTGCGCGTTCATATCTGGATATTGGTGTTTATTAAACCATATTACCAACAGATGTTACGTAGTCGAATTATGTTGTCAGGGATGCTGACAAGTGGTGTGTCATAAACGCAGACGACGCAACGTTTTTAATGTTTTCCTCCGCGTCCTTTGTGCCTTTGCGGTCTCTGTGTTAAATGCCATTATTTAGTCGCTGGAGCGTTTATACACCGTCGCATGGCATTTGGGGCACGGTGGTATATGCCCGGTTTTGTGAAAATGCAATTGTTTACCACAGGCACTGCACACCAGTGTGCCCGGTCCGGTAATTTCGCCTGTGTGCCACTCACCCAAACGGTTTGCACGGGCTTTTAGCTGTTCCAGCTCGATGGTGGTTTTATCCACCAACAGAGACAGTGAGTCCCAGATTTTTCGCTCAATCTGCTCGACATCAAAACGTAACCAGTCTGCCAGTTCACCGCGTTGTTGTTTGATGTACTCCCCCGCATCATGCAGGTCGCGACGTAAATACGTGTTGATCAATTCAGCTTCATCTCGGGTGAGTTCTCCCAGGTGGATGGCCTGTTCTTTTGCAGATTCGAGTGCATCAACCAGATTGGGCACTAAATCCTGAGTATTTTCATCAAAAAATCGGAGGGTGCGTTCCCGCATGCGCTCGTAGGCGTTGGTGTGTCCATTGTCTTTGTGGTTGGCATTTGGTTGCTCGGGTTTTTGGTTCGGGTGCTGAGAATGGGTGTTCATGATTTGTGCCTCTTCATGATGACAAGCTGTGATTTAAGTATGGTGGAAGAGACTAAAGCTGTATAGTTGCATTTTGCCTGTGGGCATTGGCTGTCCGGTGAAAATGGTAATAATGCACCTTGACAATGATGCTGCCGCTCGTGAGTATCAACAGGTTCGTGCTGAGTCTTGATCGTTTTTCGAAACGGGCGTTAAATTGCTCGGACGTTGGGTAATGAAAGCAAGAGCACACATCGTTGCATTCGTAATAGTGTTTCTTGTTGTTTGTCTGCTGTGTCTACGTTGTACTTTGCGGTACCTGCTTATCAGGGATGGCAAACTTGAGTATTTTGAGCTTCGGTTTTTGTCCGGATTTAAAACAGAAGTCCCTTGTCTTTCAGTGAGTTGAACAGGAATTTTTTATGAATTTTTCACGCGCGTTTTCCCGGTTTTTTCATTCCCTTTTTCTCTTTGGGTTGTTGGTAATTCCGGTGGTGGCGATGGCTGCCCGGCCGACTATTGCGGTGCTGGATTTTAATGCCGACAAGGCAAGTATCACTATCGCTCCCGGTTTTGTGGTGGTACAAACGATAGAGGACACTACTCGGTTGTTGTCATCTGATCTTATGACCTATCTGGTCAAAACCAACAAATTTAACGTAGTGGAAAGAAATCGTATGAAGGATATCCTTACTGAACAGGAATTCAGTGAATCCGGGTACATTTCACCTGAGAGCGCAGTAAAAATGGGGGAGCTGATTGGTTCCGATTATTTTGTGATGGGTAAAATCGAAATGTTAAAGGCTGGGGTAAAACGTAAAAAAATCCCTTACACCGATACCGTTCGCTCCCTTTATGTCGGCAAAATGATTGTTAATGTGCGCATTGTAGACAGTCGTGGCGGCAAAATTGTTGCTGCCGAAAAATTTACCGTCGAACACGAAGATCGAAACCCGAAAGGGGAGCTTACTGCTGATGAATTTTTGGAAGCGTTAAAGGAAAAAACGGTAAAAGAAATCGTTAATGGTGTGGTGGCGGGTGTGTTTCCGCTGAAAATAGCCAAAGTGACCGGTAATACGGTATACATCAATCGTGGTGCCGGGGTTGATTTTGAAGTGGGGGACCATTTGTCTGTGTTGGCACAGGGAGAAGGGTTGATTGATCCGGATACCGGTGAGTCGCTGGGGAGTGCGGAAGAAGAAGTGGGCGTTGTGGAGGTAACTTCCATTCAGAAAAAATTCTCCAAGGCCAAAATTATCAGCGGAGAAAAAAATATCAAAAAAGGTGCGTTGGTACGGGCACGGCAGATCGAACCTGAAGAGTCAGCACCAATGGAGCTGACCCCGGGTTCGAGTGACAAACCGGTTAGCTGGTAATTAATTTAGGCAGCCTTTATCCGTATCAACGTGGATTTGGAATTTAAAAACAATAACGGATTCAAATAACAAAAAAGTCCAGGCAGGTACCAGCAGGGAATTTGTCAGAGACTTTCAAAAGGATTCCGGGGAGGAGTCATGTCTTATTTATTCATCAGAAAACTGCCACGGCTGACGTTGTTGGTAGCTGTTGTGTTGCTGCTGGGAGGCTGTGCGGCCGGCTCGATTTTCACTTCGTATCCAAAGCAGATACAGCCGATCAAAGTACAATTGGAAGCCAGGCAATACACGATGGCGCAGGCGGCACTTGACGGGCGTCAGGATGATGCGGATAAAATTCTGTACCTCATGGAGAGGGGGCGGGTAGCACAGCTGGCTGGAGACGCCGAGGCCAGTATCGAGGATTTTAAACGGGTTATTGAAGCCTTTGAGGAGAATGACGAGAAGGCAAAGGTATCCGTGTCCGATACCGCAGCCCAGGGCGCGTCCCTGTTGACCAACGACAATGCAATCCCTTACGCGGGAGAGGGTTACGAGCGGGTATTTGTGCATCAGTTTCAGGCAATGAACTACCTGATGGCCCACAATCTGGAGGCCGCGATGGTGGAGGTAAGGCGAGCCAATCAGGAACAGCAATATGAGCTGGAGCGCTTTGAAGACGAAGTCGCCGATGCTGAAGAAGATGCCCACGAGCAAATGGAAAAAAATGACGGCTTTATGGATTCGTTTGCATCTTTGCAGGCTGCCGCCGGACAGGTGAAAAACTCCTTCCAGAATGCCTATACCTTCTACGTTTCCGGCGTTTTGTTTGAGGCAATAGGAAAGCCCAACGATGCTTACATCGATTACAAAAAAGCGCTGGAAATTTTCCCCGATAATGTTTACGTGCAGCGGGATGTATTACGGTTGGCGCAGTCCTTGGGAATGAGGGAAGACTACGAGCGATTCAAAAAAGAATTTGGTACTGACCTCTCTCCACCAATGGCCGATGAAGGTGAAATCGTGTTGTTGTTTGAGCATGGTTTTGCCCCGGTAAAAACGAACGTGGACATTGACCTGATCATCGATAATGGTGTGCGTTCCATCGCGTTTCCCACATATGTGGAACAATGGCAGGCCCCTTCGCTGCTGAATGTCTCGATTTCCGATGGTGCTCTGATGGGTAAAACGATAGGTGAAACCAGTCCCATCGTGAGTGTGCAGGCTTTGGCGGCTAAAGCGCTAGTCGAACGTCTGCCGGGGATGATGGTTCGGCAGATTTTACGAATTGTTGCCAAGGGTAAAGCGGCTGAGCAGGGTGGAAAATTGCTGGGCGATTTTGGGGCGTTGGCGATAAATATACTTAATGTGGTTACCGAACAGGCTGACCGGCGTAGCTGGCTGACACTCCCCCACGACGCGCAAATCCTGCGTAGCACTCTGCCTGAAGGGCAGTACCAGTTACAACTTCAAAATGGCACCGCACTGGGAACCATGGATATAAAAGTTATCCCCGGCAAAAAAACCCTGATTCGGGTTGTGGCTACAGGGAACACCTTTCATACTGCGTCCGTTGTGCTGTAGTGCTTGTATTGCAATAATCGTGCTGTAACCAGTTGAAACAGCGTAGGAGAATAAAACAATGAATATCGTGAAATTGTCGGCCCTGCTTTCGGGCGTGGTATTGCTTTCGGGCTGTGCTACATCAGGAATTGAGGCCACGGGGAAAACTGAAGGTGATCCGGAATATGCCAAACATCTGGTGATCCACAATGAACCACTGGCGAAAGCAATTACCATTACGGACATGAAATCCCGTTTCAAGGGAGACCTGCTGGAGGTGAATGTGGTGCTTAGTAACCTTTCCAGCTCAGATAAAAGTATCCAGTACCGTTTCGCATGGTATGACAGCGACAATTTTGAAGTGGAGCAAGGCGGACGATCCTGGATCCCAGTCGTGCTACACGGAAAATCCAGCACTACTATGCGTGCCGTAGCCCCTAATCCTTCTGTAAAAACCTATAAAGTCAACGTAAGGGAGTTGTAAAAAATGATGTTATCAGAACAGTCAGTTCAAACAGCAGCAGGCAAAAAGCTGAAATCAGTAGGTGTACTTCTTGTTGCCGGTTTACTATCGGTGTCATTGGTCGGTTGTTCAAAGGCCATCAAATACGGTGATGCCGCCGAAGTAGAAACGACCACGACCGGTTTTGGTTCAACAGATTTGCAGCAGATCGCGGCAAAAATGGTGGACTCGGTGTTGACCTTTCCACCCGTTGTGGAAATCACTGCAAAACGTCGGCCAGTGATGTTTGTTGATACCATCAAAAACAAGACCACCGAACATATCGATACAGAATCCATTACCGATACCATTTCCACGAAATTGTTACGCTCCGGAAAATTCCGTTTTGTGGATATGACCAAGGTCGCAGCAGTGAAGCAGCAGCTTGATTATCAAAGCGATAGTGGCATGGTCAACCAGAATGCCGCCATGAAGATGGGACAGCAAGTTGGTGCCGAATATATGTTGTATGGCAATCTTTCCAGCATCGTGAAACGTAACAGCAGCCGCAAGGATGTTTATTACAAATTCACGTTAAAGCTGATGCATTTGCAAAGCGGTATTGTTGAATGGTCTGACGAAAAAGAAATTCGTAAGTCCAAAGAGAAATCCTTGTTTGGTCTTTAGACTGATGTAGCGCTGTTATCAATAAGCGATAAACAAGTGCGTAAAAAAGCGGACCAATGGTCCGCTTTTTTATTGTCATCTACAGATGGAAAATATAACCAATTGAAAATAGTGAAATGTTTTCTTCAGCAGGAGTGCTGGATATCGGTATGGAGGGTTTCATATTGTAAAAATCGGCACCAAAACGCACGGCAGATCGACCGCTGATATGATAATCAGCACCGACGCCGAAATATACATTAACGTCGTCGTCGCTACCGGAAAAAGAGGGAGTACTGAAATTATATGCCCATCTAGCGAGCCCGACCTTGCCAAATAGTGAGAAATCAGTGCTGGCGTGCAGTTTCCCCAGCAGGGCAACTTGTAGCACATTGACTTTTGCTTTATAGGCTCCTTCTGAAGCTTCTCCCAGGTTTGCCCAACCAAAGTCAATCGCCAGTGCTTCATTGATGTCGAATCCACCAAAAATACCAAAGGCTGCACTGGAGTCATTGGCTTCATCATACATGGCGTTTCCGAGGTTTGCTCCTATGTATATGTTTGATGACATATTGGAGGACATGCTATGCGGCCGGGTAACGATAATATCATTAGCAGCGTATGCAGCGATGCTGCTGAAAAAAGACAATGCGCCAAGGGCGAGTGCGCCACAGGTCATATGTGGTTTTCGACAGATAGTGTCAGGTCTCATGGGGAACTCCTTGTGAATCAATGTTGAATGGCTAAATGCCGTAGCAAGGTGATAGAGTATGTGCCAATTCCTGAAGTTTCAAGTCGTGCGGGATACGGTCTGCGGATACTCAGGAGGTTAAATGTGAATTAAGGGCTGAATCACTCTGTTAGGGGGGACCCAGAAATTTACACTCTCGGAGAATCATTTCAGTATATTGGGGGCTTATATTGTCGTGGTGCTGACAAGTGGCATGTTATAAACGCAGAGGTCGCAAAGGCGCAGAGGACGCAGAGAAAAACACTAAAAACTCTGTGCCCTCTGCGTCTCTGCGACCTCTGTGTTAAATACCTGGTAATTTTTAAAAAAAGTATTTTTAGCGTTAATTCACATTTGAACATGAATTAACGGATGTTACGCACTTGAATATGCATTAGTGGCAAATGGTTTTTATGTGAATTAAAGGCTAAACCGCCCTGTTTTCGGCGTATGCAGTAGAGTTTGGATAATGAAAATCCAACGTAAAGGCTGAAAGGATATCTCTTTGCGCTCTCTGCGTCTTCGCGCCTTTGCGTTAGATTTTATGGTTCTGCAATTCGTGGCCCGGGAAGGGCCTGCTTCACTGAATTAAGAAACATTCAGCATGTTCCTGGGAGCTAAAACACACGGTTGCGAAAGGCCAGTGAGTATCTACAGCTAATGTAAAGGTATGTTTCCTGTCAGTTGTTCAGGGTGAAATAAAAGGCTGCACCTTTCCCCATTTCCGCCGTGGCCCACACAGACCCAGCATGGCGATTAACAATGCGTTGCACGGTGGCCAAGCCAATGCCTGTGCCTTCAAACTCCCGGTCCGAATGCAGTCGTTTAAATGCGGTAAATAATCGTTCTGCATATTTCATGTCAAAGCCCGCACCGTTGTCACGCAGACAAAACACGGCCTCGCCTTTTTTATTTTTTTTCGCATCAAAGCTTATATTTGCATGGTCGATTTTGGATGTATATTTCCACGCATTACCAATAAGATTTTCCAGTAGAACATGCACCAGTCGATGATCTGCCGAGGTCAACATTTCACTTTGGATATTGATGTTGACTTTGCGATCGGCATCATAATATTGCAGCTTGTTAAAAATATCCTGTGCCATGCTGGATAAGTTGAGTGGCTCACGTTCGACATTGCCACAGGATACCCGGGACAGCTCCAGCAAATCATCGATAAGCTGTCCCATGCGCTGCGCGCTGCTGCGAATGCGCTGCAATTGTTGTTGACCTTCTTTGTTCAGTTGTTTGGCATGGTCTTCCTGTAGCGCCCGACTGAAACCATCGATGTGACGCAGTGGCGCACGTAAATCGTGTGACACGGAGTAACTGAATGATTCCAGCTCCCGATTGATATTGGTTAACTCTGTGGTACGTTGTTCTACCAGTTCTTCTAAATGCTCACGATGTGCTTTAAGTTCTGTTTCGGTGTTGATGCGTTTGGTTACATCGCTCACCAGTGACGCAACACCGATAACTTCTCCATTATTTGCGACCAGAGCTGTGTTGTGCCATTCGCAGGTAATATTTTTTTTGTTTTTGGTGATATTGCTGTTGGTGCTGCGAGTGCCACCATGATTTTCCAAAAGAGCCTGCCAGATGGCATTTACACAGGGCAGGGATTCGTCGGGAATAATCAGTTCGATAGCGGCCTTCCCCAGCACTTCCTGCTTGCGGTAACCAAAGATTTTTTCTGCGGCGGGGTTCCAGTCTGTCACACAAAAGCCAGTATCCCACTCAATAACTCCGAGCGGGGTTTGTTGTACATGCAGAGCCAGCTTTTGTCGCGTATTTTCAAGTCGTCGATGAATTTTGTCGCGCTCAAGTTCCGTTGAGGCTCTTGCGGCAAAAATTTCCAGGATCTCGGTAAGTTGTTTTTGTAGCTCCATCGGCTTGCTGTCAAGTACCTCTATTAGACCGATGGCTTGGTTATCGCTGCCAAACAATGGAACGCCAATAAAACTGTCTATTCCCATATCGATTAGTAGCTGATCATCGGGATACAGTTGTTGTACATTGCTGGGATGGCAGCAGATACCTTTGCCAATAACCTTGGCACAAGGTGTGCCGGATAAAGAGTAGGACATGTTTGCCGCAATACTGCCATGGGCAAAAACTGATAAGGTATTAATAGTTTCGGGGTTGTTTTCGTCGAGCAAACCAATAAAGGCATAATCAGCATCAAAAAGCTTGGCCAGATGCGTCACCATTTGCTGGTAAAACGCATCCCCACTTTCTGCAGAAACACCAGCTGCAATATTTTTGATGGACTCTTCTGTACGTTTGCGCTCTGTGATATCACGTATGGTAGCGATAACTGCCGGGGCGCCGGGAGCACTGTGTCCTTCCAGTTTGCGCAAGCGAACTTCTACGGGAAATGATTTACTCTTGCTATCCTTAGCCAGCCATTCGAAGTCGAGTTCTTCACCATTTAAGACCCGCTGCATACATTCGCTTACCAGTGGCAGGCTATCAGGGTCGGCAGAGACATCGGCTATGCTGAGTTCACGCATTTCCTCCATCGTGTAATGGTAGCGCTGTGCGGCGTTGTGATTAACGTCGAGAATACGTCCGGTACAATCGTGAATAAAAATCATGTCGGGTGAAGCACGATACATGGCATCGAGCAACGCAGTATGTTCTTGCAGAGTTTGTTCTGCCTGTTTGTCCCTGCTGGTATCAAACATGAAACCTTGCAATCGCACTGGCCTGCCATCTTCGATAACGATATTCACGTAATCTAGAATCCACACACTGTGGCCGTCGCGATGGATCATGCGGTATTCGAAATTATAATCTTTGTCTTTTTGTGAAGCCTCCATGCAATAGTCGAGAGCGGCCTGACGGTCATCGGGATGGATGTGTGTACTCCAGAAATCGGTTTCGTACCACTGCTCCACAGGGTAGCCGAGTATCTTTTCCGCCTGCGGACCTACATAGGTAAACTGGAAGGTGACAAAATCCACAATCCAGGGAATGCCGGTGGTGGACTCAATCATGCCCCGGAAATGTTTTTCACTGATGTCGCTTTGAGGCAAATTGTGTTTAATGCTTTTATTCATTTTCCAGCCTGGGTCAGGAGCCTGTCGGAGAATGAAAAGCCTGCTGCGGAAAATCCATTTTGGTCACATTTTCTGTTCATTTTTGTTAAATAGAACCACTGTTCGCCTCAAATGAACGAAAAACCTGCTTCAAAATGGTTTTCCCTCGCGACGACTTTCATTCTCAGACAGACCCTGAGTGACGGATTGCTGTCAGAAATGATGATCATTGGATGCTACACAACATATCTGCACCTTCATACCGAAACTTCAGTTTATTTCCTCAAAAATACTTTGGAAACAAAGTGATGTGCCAATGAGCGGTATAGCTCGGGCACCAGAATTCAGCAAGCCAATTCTGGTGCCCGGACAGGAGAGTGCGGTATCCTGTACGTCTTTTTTCACACTTTTTCAGGCACTTTGTAAAATACACCGTTCACAGGATTTATTGCACCCATGTCAGGCGAAACCCCTCAGCAGTACCAACCCGAACAAATTGAAACCGCAGCCCAGCAATACTGGGAGGCACAGGACAGCTTCCGCGCCATCGAAGACCCCGATAGAGAAAAATTTTATTGCCTATCTATGTTCCCCTACCCCAGTGGCCGCCTGCACATGGGTCATGTGCGCAACTACACGATCGGCGACGTGATTGCCCGCTACCAGCGCATGAAAGGCAAAAATGTGTTGCAGCCCATGGGCTGGGACGCTTTCGGTCTGCCCGCAGAAAATGCCGCGATGAAAAACAAGGTAGCGCCCGCTCAGTGGACGTATGAAAACATCGATTACATGCGTGACGAATTCAAACGCCTGGGCTTTGGCTATGACTGGGACCGTGAACTGGCCACCTGTCATCCTGAATATTACCGCTGGGAACAATGGCTATTCACCCAACTGTTTGCAAAAGGTCTGATTTACAAAAAAACGGCACCGGTGAACTGGTGCCCCCACGATCTCACCGTGCTTGCCAACGAACAGGTCATCAATGGCTGTTGCTGGCGCTGTGACACCGCCGTAGAGCGCAAGGAAATCCCCCAATATTTCATGCGTATTACGGATTATGCCGACGAACTGCTGGATGACCTCGATAAACTCGAAGGCTGGCCTGAGCGGGTGCGCACCATGCAGCGCAACTGGATAGGCAAGTCCGAAGGAGTGGAAGTGGAATTCGTCGTGGCTGACAGCGGAGAATCATTGCGTGTTTACACCACACGCCCCGACACGCTCATGGGCGTGAGCTACGTCGCCGTCGCCCCCGAGCACCCGCTGGCCGCCCGCGCCGCAGAAAATAATTCGGAACTGAGCGCGTTCATCGACGAATGCAAAACCATGGAAACCTCCGAAGCGGCGATGGAGACCATGGAAAAGAAGGGTGTGGATACGGGTTTTAAGGCCATTCACCCCATCAGCGGTGAACAAGTGCCTGTTTACAGCGCCAATTTTGTGCTCATGGGCTACGGCGAAGGCGCAGTGATGGCCGTGCCTGCACACGATCAACGTGATTTTGAATTTGCCCAAAAATATGGTTTACCAGTGAAACAAGTCATCACTCCTGCCAATGGCGAAGATATTGATTTGGCAAAATGTGCCTTCACCGAAAAAGGCGTGCTGGTAAACTCCGGTGATTTTACTGGCCTGACCTCCACCGAAGCCTTCGACGCCATTGCTGCCCAACTGGAAAAAGACAGCAAAGGTAACAAACGCACTCAGTATCGTCTGCGCGACTGGGGCGTTTCCCGTCAGCGCTACTGGGGCACTCCCATACCCATCATCAACTGCGAAAGCTGCGGTGCTGTACCTGTGCCAGAAGACCAGTTACCGGTAGTGCTGCCGGAAAATATCGAATTTGAAGGCGTGGGTTCCCCCATCAAAAAAATGCCGGAGTTCTACGAAACCACCTGCCCTAAATGTGGTGACAAAGCCGAGCGCGAAACCGACACCTTCGATACCTTCATGGAATCATCATGGTACTTTGCACGCTACGCCTGCAAAGACAACACGGAGGCCATGCTCGATGAGCGAGCTAACTATTGGCTGCCTGTGGACCAGTATGTGGGCGGTATCGAACATGCGATCTTGCATTTGTTGTATGCGCGCTTCTTCACCAAGTTGATGCGTGATGCAGGACTGCTGAACATCGACGAACCGTTTGAGAAATTACTCACGCAAGGCATGGTGCTTAAAGACGGCACCAAAATGTCCAAGTCCAAAGGCAACACCGTAGACCCTCAGGAGCTCATTGCCAAATACGGTGCAGATACCGTACGCCTGTTCACCATGTTCGCTGCACCGCCGGAGCAGTCACTGGAATGGAACGATGATGCCGTGGAAGGTGCGTACCGTTTTCTAAAACGTGTGTGGCGACTGGTGCATGACGAAGGCAAACAAGCCGCACTCAAACAATGGCGTGCAGATGGAGCAAAGGTAGATGTCAGTACTTTGTCTGCCGGGCAGAAAAAATGTCGTGCAGAATTGCATGGTTTATTGCAACAAGCTGATCGTGATGTAGAGAAATATCAGTTCAATACGGTTGTCGCCGCTGCGATGAAAATGGTTAATACGCTTTCGCAAATCAAGGAAGTTAATGATCCGGTGTACGCCGAAGGTATTGATTTGCTGTTGCGCCTGTTATCACCCATTGTGCCGCACATTACCCATGCCCTGTGGCAGAGTCTCGGTCATGAAGGCGACATCCTTGTCGCCAGTTGGCCGCAAGCAGACGCGAATGCGCTGGTGCAGGATACCGTTGAACTGGTGGTGCAGGTTAATGGCAAAGTGCGAGGTAAAATTGAAGTAGCTGCCGATGCGGAAAAAAATGTGATTGAGCAGGTGGCATTGGCAGATGAAAATGTTTTACGGTTTACTGAATGGAAGAATATAGACAAGCGGAAGGTGATCGTAGTGCCGGGGCGGTTGGTGAATGTGGTGGTTAAGGAAGACATGCCAATGAAAGATCTACAGAAAAAATTAGAGGAAAACTGGAAAAAAAACCACCCCTCATACTCAGATGTTAAAGTATTAGATTGGGATCATTTTTCAGATAATGATATGGAACAAATATGTCCAGAAGGGTGCAATCTTGTGGCTGATCCTGTGGATAAAGTAAAACCATGGAGAGCTTTAGCGAATACAGATGATTATTACGAAGCAATTCGCATTTGTCGTACCCATGGCTTTGTACGAATATACATAGTAGAGGGACTGGCTCGCGCTCATGCTGGTTGTCCTGTTAATTCGTAAGTCGATGTGCTGGTGCGCTGTTTGCGGGAATGCATAAAATAGTATTTAGGGAAAAATAAAATGAATGGAACTAAAGAATCAAAAAAAATTACGATTGTTCTCGACCCCGGGCATGGGGCAACGTACAACAAATGGAATACTGTTGATCCTGGCGCATTAGGTTCTACAGGAAAACATGAAAAAGATTATACGATTGACATTTCATCCCGCCTTGGTTCGGAGCTGGAAAAGACATTTGGTTACAATGTTGTTTATACGCGACAAATTGATATTACAAAAAAACAAAAACGTTTAGCATGGCGAGTAGATTTTGCACATAACAAAAATGCTGATTATTTTATTTCTATTCACCTGGACTCATTTTCGGCAGAGAGCAATCGTTTTTCTGTCTATTATTGGTTTAAAGGTGAAAATTTCAGCAAAGAAGGTAAACGATTTGCCGAGAGTGTTGTGAATGCAGTGACACCTCGTGGGTTCAGCAAGTCAGTTGTTAAATCTGCAAATCATTATGTGACACGTAATACAAGAGTTCCGGCAATACTGGTCGAATGTGGAAACATACAAAACCCTGTTAATGAAAATGAAATAAATAATGAGAAATTCATCCAGGAATTTGCTAAAGGCATTGATAATTACATCCAAGCTGAAAAATAGAGAGAGTTGATTGTATGTATAAAATTATGGGTAGTATTTTTATACTATTAATGCTGTTTTCTCAACAGTCTATAGCAGTTGATGAAAGTGTTTATTATGGAAAATGGGAAGGTGTTGTTTGTAACACGGCATTGTCTTTGGCACTATCAAGAAAATCCGTTGTTGTTGAAATGAAGGGTGGCGAAAAGATTCAGGATGTTAAATATGAATATGTATATTCGAATATTTCACCATACCCATTTTTGAGCGTTATGTTTACGGATAGTAATAAAATTGAACATCTTTTGTATGTTGTAATCGGTTCAGGCTCTGAAGATAAAAAAGGGAGATTGACAGGCTTTTATGAAAAATCGAAGATTATTGAAGATAGCCATGGGCGGCTGGAAACATCTTCTGAGAGAATTGAGCTTATTAGGCCTGAGAATTTAAAATAAAAGGTTTTTCATGCTCTAAATGGCGGGTAACTCCCCCTTTGTTTTAGAGTTTCAGAACGGTTTTCTCTGCGTTAACACCACCACACATCTAAGCGCTCTTTGCTTGCTTTTGCGACAGATTTGCCAAAACCCGCAACAAGATGTCACCACAATGGTGTTTTACGACAGATGGTGCAAGAATCAGCTTAAAGCAATATTGCCCGATAATTAAAATATGACAGATATACCAACCATGATCGATAACGAAAAAGAAATCTACCGGGACGTTTTGCCCAAAGGTTTTTCACTTCATTGGTATGAAGTGCAATCCGTTCTCGGCCGTGGTGCCTTCGGTGTTACCTATCTTGCCAGGGACAAAAACCTTGATCAGTTTGTTGCTATCAAGGAATATTTCCCTAATGAGTTTTCGACTCGGGAGTCAGGTTTTACCGTTCATCCAACCTCCAGTCAAAACAAAGAAATGTACGAATGGGGGCTGAATCGTTTTGTCCGTGAAGCCCGTACGCTGGCTAAATTTAAGCATGGCAATATTGTGCGTGTCTTGAGTGTTTTTGAAAACAACAACACTGCGTACATGATTATGGAGTATGAGCGGGGCAAAGAATTGTCCCGGCTGTTCAAGGAAAAAAAGTATTTTACCGAACAGGAATTATTGGATATTTTCCTGCCAATAATAGAAGGCTTGAAGCTGGTTCATGATGCCGGTTTTATTCACCGCGATATTAAACCTTCCAATATCTATATTCGTGAAGATGGCTCACCTGTTCTGATTGATTTTGGTTCTGCCCGACAGGTGTCCGGCGCGCCCACGAGGGCTCTCACTAGTTTGGTGACGTACGGTTACGCCCCCTTTGAACAGTATAATGAAAGCGAAGAAAAACAAGGGCCGTGGACTGATATCTATGCCCTTGGTGCAAGTCTGTTTTTTGGCTTGATGCATGAGTTGCCCGTTGAGTCGCTGACTCGTGGATCAAATATGTTATCAACCGGCATCGATTCATATAGGCCATTGTCTGTTATGTTAGCAGGACAATATTCGACTTCATTTTTGCTCGCTATTGATCATGCTTTGTTGTTTCACGCTAACGAGAGACCACAGGATGTTCTGGTTTGGGCGGATATGCTCAGCGGTAAAAAGGACGTACCGGTATTGCCTGCATCCATGCCGAAAAAAACAGTACCGGCAGAAAATTCGGATGCTACTGTTATTAGAAAACCCAACGCTGAATCTGTTACACAGGGAGCAACAAGCAAAGAAAAACCGGCTACTGAGCCTCAAAGGCAGTCTGTTCCCCAGTCAGTTCGATGGAAACCAATATTGCTGATTTTGGTTGTTGTTATCGCGGCGGGTACGGTCCTGTTGATGCAAAAACAGGAAAATATACAGGTGCCCCCACCCGAAAAAATTGTGAGTACACCGGCTGATTTATTATTGAGTCAGGCGATTCAAGCATATCAAGCCGATAATTACATACTGCCTGAAGGCAATAATGCGTTGCAATTTTATCTCCAGTTGTTGATGCTTGAACCGACTAATGAACAGGCTAGTAAAGGTGTTGCAAAAATCATTAGGTTTTATGACGATAGTATTCGCAATGATCTTGCCGAGGAAAATTTTAACAAGGCAGGAAAGAATCTTCAGCGGTTACTTGTGATAATGCCTGAATCAGAAAAATGGAAAGAACTCCAGACTGATCTGGAAAAAGTACAATACGACCATTCTAAACAACGTCAACTTCTGGCTCAGGCCGATGAATATCTAAAAAATAATAACCTGTTATCACCTATTGGTAATAATGCATTATCAACGTTGCGTAAGATGCTTGAGTTTGACTCGGGCAGTAAAGCGGCGCTACAGCGTGTTGAAATAATAGCTTCTCACTATATTAATCAGGCAGAAAAAGAAATTGCGTCGGGTAAGCTTACCGCAGCACATAAAAGCATCCGTAATATTAAACTTGTCGATGTAACTCATCCGGAAATTGAACGGTTGAATAGCATGCTTGTGAATGCAAAAAGGAAAAAACAACAACAAGAGCTGGCCTTTCTTATTTCTCAAGCTAAAAAGTCCTTGGATGCAAACAATCTACTGTCTCCACCAAAAAAGAATGCATTTTATTTATATCAGCAAGTCCTGAAGCAGAGTCCACAAAATACAAAAGCAAAGCGTGGCTTGGAAAGGGTCAGAGGTAAACTTGAAGCAGAGTTGGATGAACGCCTGAAAAAGAAAAACTTTTCAAAAGCAGAATTACTTGTCAAGACCATTGAAACATCTTTTCCAGAATCAAAGTTTGCTAGAAACATGCGTGCCAAGTGGGATAAAAATAAATTAGCATCAAAATCCGATGTGCAGATTATCGAAGAGATGATTGGTAATTTTAAACAGGCGCTTGAATCACAAAACCAAAGCGCATTGGAAAAAATGAGTGAACTTCAATCAAACCGTAAAGGTTTCATTAGCCAATTGATCAAAAATTATCAATCATTCAAGGTGAAAGTTTCAAATGTCAGGATCATTGGTAAGAAAAAAACAGGTCAAGCGGATATTAAACTGATTCAGTTGGTTAATCTTCAAGGGTTATCTGTTCAGCCAGGGGCATGGAGCCAGTTTGGAATTGATATTAAAAAGAATAAAACAGGGGAATGGAAAATATATTGGTAGTAGCCAGAGTTGTGCATTAACCCCCCTCTTTTTTGACCAACGCCAGAGAGAGTGAATCATGAATATCACCCATCTTGATCATTTAGTGCTTACTGTGGCCAATATCGAAATTACTCTAAATTTCTATCAGCGCGTCCTTGGCATGGAAAAACACACCTTTGCCAGTAATCGTGTTGCCTTGAAATTTGGTAACCAGAAAATCAACCTCCATCAGGCGGGTAACGAGCCCGAGCCCAAGGCTACTATGCCTTTGCCGGGTTCGGCAGATTTATGTTTTGTTGCGCAATCACCACTATCGGATGCGATGCAACATGTGCGAGACTGCGGGGTAGATATTCTGGAAGGGCCGGTGGCGCGCACAGGTGCGATGGGGCCGATGGCGTCGTTTTATTTTCGTGACCCGGATTTGAACCTGATCGAGCTGTGTCATTATTAATACGTTGGGGGGATGAGGCAGATTGTGAAACGGAATTTGTTTTTTTGCGTTTGTATTTTTTTATTGGGAGGCTTGGGCTACTACGGCGTTGCAACGGCGCAGAATATTCCAGCCTCATTGGTTCGGGCAGGTATTGATAAAGAACTGGTGATTGCCTATCGACTGGATAGTGCGCCCATCCAGTTTAAAAATGCGGGGGGTGAGCCGGACGGCATACTTGTCGATGTTTGGCGGTTGTGGGCCAGGAAATCGGGTATTCCGATTCGTTTTGTGGGTGCTTACAGCCAGGAAACCCAGGCGATGCTAAATGAGGGCACGGCCGATATTATTGCCGGGCTTTTCCCCAATCAGCGACGTGCTGAGTTTCTGGATTTTTCTAAACCCATTCTAAGCAGCCCTTATCATCTGTACTTCAATGCGCAGGTTGATGATTTGTTGAGTATTGGTGATTTGCCGCGTTTTCGTGTTGGTGTTACACAGGGCAGTTTTCATGCGGACTATTTGCGCGAACACTTTCCCGGTGTTGAACGAGTGCTTTTTAAAGGTTACCGCAATTTATTTAAGGCCGCAGAACGCGGTGATGTTTCTGTTTTTGTGACCCAGCCTCTTTATCTGTCGCACTATCTGACGGATGAAGGTGTGCCCAATCGTTATCGCTATCTTGAGCCACCACTTTATACCCGCGCCTATCAGGCGGGAGTGACGGCAGGGCGCACTGAATTGCTGGAAACGGTTGATTATTACATGAGCCAAATTACTGCTGACGAACGGCGTGCGATTACCAGTAAATGGTTGGGACTGGGCTGGGCGAATGGCGGGGCATCCACTTTGCAGTTATCCGCAAGTGAAAAGCAGTGGTTGGCAGATCATCCCGTTATACGCCTGGGGGTCGATCCTTCCTGGCCACCTTTTGAGTTTGTCGATGAGCAGGGACGTTATCGTGGCATTGGTGCAGATGTTATCACGCTGTTAAATGGCTTACTGGATACATCTATGGCTCCTGTTTTCGGGCTGAGTTGGCAGGAGGTAATGGATAAAGCCCTCAAACGTGAAGTTGATGTTTTACCTGCGGCGACGATGACGGAAGAGCGTCAGGAGTTCCTTGATTTTACGGAGCCTTATTTTGTTTATCCTTATGTGATTTTTGTCCGTGAGGATACCCATCTTGTCACCAGTCTTGCGGATTTGCAGGGTAAGCAGGTGGCCGTGGAACAGTCTTACGCAACGGAAGATTTATTACGGAGTAAACATCCGGGGCTTGCGTTGCGTACTTATGCCAATACCACAGAAGCACTGTATGCCCTGAGTCGCGGGGAGGTGAGCGCTTATGTGGGCAACTTGAATGCGACTGCCTGGGTGATGGACAAGCTGGGAATGACCGGCATCAAAGTTGCTGCGCCAACCCCCTACAGTTTTGAGCAAAGCATTGCGGTGCGTAATGACTGGCCGCAACTGGTGACGATACTCAATAAGGCTATCGCGCAGATTACGCCGCAGCAGCGACAGGAAATCAAGAATCGCTGGTTTGCAGTACGTTTTGAATATACCCAGGCTGTAGATTCCCGAACGTTGTGGCGGGCGGTGTTGATTACTATCGTGCTTGCTTTGCCAATTCTGGGGGTTATTCTCTGGTGGAATCGGCGGCTACAGCGTGAGATCAGGCATCGCCATGAAATAGAAGCCGCTCTGCGCAGCAGTGATGAACGTTATGAGCAGGCGATTGCTGCGGTGCAGGAAAGCGTCTGGGAATGGAATGTGGAAACAGGTGTGCGTTATTTTAGCCCGCGTTTATTTTATGATTTGGGTTATGGCGATGGAGAAATACCCGGCACGGACCAGGCATGGGTTGAAATGATTCATGCTGAGGACCGTGAAGAGCGTGAGCGTGCCCTGCTTGAATATGAAGCTGACCCTCAGCGTTGGGAGTTAGCTTTGATACTGGATTATCGGGTACGCCGTCGGGACGGCGAATATGCAATCATTCGCACCGAAGGGCGTGCGGTCAGCCGGAATTCCTCGGGAAAAGCGCTCCGGCGGGTAGGTACCCTGCGAGATATCACTGTTCTGAAGGCGGCAGAAAAGCAGTTGCGGGATAGTGAAGGACAGTTAAAAACAATCCTGAACACCATTCCTTTAACGGTTGTGGTGGCATCGCTGGAAGGCGTGATTTTGATGGCTAACCCATACGCGGAGCGTGAAATTGAAAGTAAGTCCCGTTCTATGGTGGGACGTAACATGGCAGAGTTTTATGCGAACTCAGCAGACCGCGATGCAGTGATGCAGGAATTGTCAGAATATGGTCAGGTACGCGACAAGATGCTCACTTTCAGGACAGACTCCGGCCGGATTGTAGAGGGCTTGTTGTCCGCTATACTGATAAAAATGGGCGAACAAACGGTATCTCTGGGTATTCTGGTGAATCTTACTGAACGCCTGAAAATGGAAAGGGCGTTGGCGACTGCGCGTGATCAGGCGGAGCAAGCCAATCGTGCCAAGTCAGAATTCCTTGCCAACATGAGTCATGAATTGCGCACACCACTGAATGCCATTATTGGTTTTACCGGCATTATCAAAGATGGCATTGTGGGAACTGTCAACGAAGAACAGGCTAAACAACTGGGTATGGTGTATCGTTCCGCCCAACATCTGCTGGAACTCATTAATGATATTCTTGACCTCTCCAAAGTGGAAGCAGGCAGAGTGGAAGTCTCAGCCGGGCCATTCCTGCTTGCGCCGTTGCTGGAAGAACTTCAGGCACTGATGCAGCCACTGGCGGATGCGAAAGGACTGATATTGCAACAGGAGAGTACCGGCCAGGA